>Ga0123341_1006684_pt1 | contig 10447 bp, 11 predicted proteins | sample Turbeapinknodule_FD_89959 | JGI IMG/M metagenome (GOLD analysis project Ga0123341, IMG submission 89959) | Root nodule microbial communities of legume samples collected from Mexico - Turtle bean Mexico pink nodule | ecosystem: Host-associated > Plants > Roots > Nodule | place: Mexico: Nepantla...
ATATTAAAATCATCTAAAATCTATTTTATTATAAATTTATTAGATTACCGGACCATCTTATATAATTATATGGATATAATATTCCAAAATATTTATCTAGTTAATTTTATTTTATTTTTCTTCAAATTAAGAATTTTTTAGAATCACGTGTCCTATGGTTTAATAAATTTTTTATTCCAATTTTAAACTATTTGAATATGAAAATTATTGACTTAAATTATAATTTTTTATTCCTATCCTCCCTCTCCCTTGGGAGCAACATCATCACCGACACAACGCCATAAATGCACCATGTATCCGTAACGTAAGCACAATAACTACATAATAAAGACACAAAAATTAAACAGAATTTTTACAAAGTTAAGATCATCGCAAGTCAATTTTTATCTCAATTTAATTACAAACTTACATGGATGAATGATAGGTTTAGATAAAATTTAAATTCATTTTTACAAAGACTTACAAGGAGTCTAAGTCAATATATGCTTAAACTTTTATATTTAATAAAATACAATAAACTACAATTATTTTTGTTTAGAATCAAAAAGTCATTTTTAAATTATTCTGAAACCAAAAAATAATTTATAAGAATATTATACATTTTCTATACATAAAGTTTGAAAAGTATGGGACAGAAGGTACAGTACTGTGTAGTACCAATGTTGCAGGTCCGTTACTCGTCCTATGCAGAATAACATTTCACACAGACACATGCTCCCACACGCTTCTTCTCCTCTTCACGCGCTCTCTGCTCCATTTGAACCCCACTCGCGCGAACCTGGATCTTCCCTTCATTGCTTCGCTTCGCGCCATAGATAGCCACAAACCCATATCTTCTTTGTTTTTCTGCACGTGCCCTTTTCTCTCTGCTTCATGTTCCAGCGTTTGAATCGATGCTGCAACTCCAAAGATACGAGCTTTGCTCCATTTTAGGAGATGGGTCTTGAACAACCGCGTTCACCTCATCCCAGTTTTGGATCCTCGTGTAACTGAACCTTTTATGCTTCTGAAGCTTCTTCTTTCTTTGGGACCAAAATGATTAACAAAACGCTCTTCTTCACTTATTTCTACTTGTTTGTCTACATTTTGCTTTCTTCTGGAGTCATTTTGTACAACAAGGTATATTAGTGACTATATATATATATAGCAACCTTCAACTAGATTTTACTTTTAGTTACAGCATCTCTAATGTAGTATCATGTTTTTTCTTTTCAATAAAATTTGCAGTGGGTTCTATCTCCAAAGTACTTTAACTTTCCGCTTCCTATAACACTGACCATGATTCACATGGGCTTTTCTGGGGCAGTGGCATTTTTTCTTGTCCGGGTCTTTAAGGTATGTTGTGCCGTTTTTGTTTTGGTGTAGTGTTGTACTTTGAGAATATGCTCCTTTTGCTGGTTTATTGTCAATTTTGAGTGCCTTTAGTATTCAGTGTTGGCTTTATTTTTGACCAAAAAGTTGAATTGTGTGCTAAGTTTCTACAGTGGATGTTACTGTGTTCTTTATTCGAGTGTATAGGCTTTGATATTGATCGCATCTAGGGGCACCGCTATCATGTTCTGTTTGTTAGTGTTACCATTAATTATAGTTTTCTTTTGTGGGTGAATCTCAAGTCAATGATGTGATTTCTAAAAAAAACCTTTTTATATGCTTACGTGCTTGTGTAAATGTTGATGTTAGTGTTCCACTTTCATTAAGATGTGCTTTGTGCCATTTGCACAACTCTTCCTCTTACCTGAACTTTTAGTGCCTTCCTTTCACCCTTGTTTTGGTCACTTTCTTTGCCTGGTTATTTGATTATCTTAAGTTATTTTCCTTTTCTCTGATTGCAGGTTGTATCTCCTGTCAAAATGACATTTGAAATGTAAGTGTGTCTTTGAGTTGAAGCCTTTTTGAGCTTCTTCTCCTTTGACAAGTTATTTCTTAAAACACTTTCTTTATTGCATTGCAGATATGCAACTTGCGTGATACCAATTAGTGCTTTCTTTGCTTCAAGTCTTTGGTAAGCAGTACAACATGGGCAAACTGAAGTTGCTCTGAGTTGGGATAAAACTTATCCTCAGATTTGATAATGGGAGTATCCTTCACATTTGTGAAAAGTCTGGTTTACTTCTTAATTAGTTTTGACTGTTTTTGGCCTACTTTTTACCCTTCTTTTCTGTGCCACACTTCTGAATAATCTAGACTGGGGACCTAACCAATTTCTTGTCAGTAGGATTTGGTTTTCAAAACTTTTTTTCTAATGTAACCTTTAAGGATATTCGGACATTAGCCCGCATTAGGATGGAGATGACACTCCTGCATCGACTAAAACTATTAAGATGGTACTGTAGGCATGAAGTTATATGATCTCAAATGAAAGCCCTTTTTCAAAGAATCTGGCATAATAAAGAGTGAAGTGGATCATTTAGTATTGGAATGATCATGATTCTCTATCCAATGAAAGGTCATTATCAAACTCTGGAATAGATTGTCTGTGGCCTTAAGTTATTATAATATGCTTGCCAGAAAAGTATATTTTACTTTTTGCGTCACCTACACATTTGGAATTTGTTCATTTTCTACCATTTTAATTAATCCGTTCAATCTAACTATGATGTTTCTAAGAAAATTATGATAAGTTGTACTACTTTGGTGGAACTTGTGTGCTCTATTCACATTCTCACACCTTCTGCAATATCAGTACTTCTGAAGAAACAATCATGTTTTTATGAAGAATTTATTCTGTCTTTACAGGTTTGGTAACACAGCTTATTTGCATATTTCTGTGGCCTTCATCCAGATGCTCAAAGCTCTAAGTACGTTTTTTAACAGACGTCAAATGCTTTGCTTACTCTCTGAATGATATTTTCTTGATTCTAAAACATGATTTTTCAGTGCCCGTGGCAACATTCCTCGTGGCTGTTATTTGTGGCACTGACAAAGCGAGGTGTGATGTGTTCTTCAACATGTTGCTGGTCAGTGTTGGAGTTGTCATTTCCTCCTACGGAGAAATTAATTTTAATGTAGTTGGTACAGTTTACCAGGTCACGGGCATTTTTGCTGAAGCTTTAAGACTGGTCTTAACACAAGTCCTTTTACAGAAGAAGGGCTTGAGTTTAAATCCTATTACAAGCTTATATTACATAGCTCCATGCAGGTATAAATAGTTAATTGAGTCTATGCAGAGGTCATATTAACACTGCTACCCATACAAAGCATGTTCCTATCAATGATAATATAGTGCTAATGTGTATTTTGGGGCGATGTACCTGCACTGCACAACATGCACATACGTGATTAGATGTATGATACACGGATACGAAGAGTATCTGATACGGGGAGATGCACTTTAAAAATAACAAAAGTACGTGATAGATGCATACTATAAAAATCCTTAAATTATCCACTTCAAAATTCGGAATTCCGTTAGTGTTTTATCTTTAGAAGACACATCAAAAGGTTAAAAGAGGAAGGTGTATATAAACTGTTATTGATGTCTATTCTTAAGCGATGTGAGAATATATTGGATGTGAGAATATATTGGACGCACCGGAATAATTATCATCATACATCAACAAGTATCCATGAAGTATCTTAGAGTATCAGAAAATACAAATAGAAGTATTCGTGCATCAATGTGTAATATGCAGCAGTCATTCTTGTATTTTTAGTTTCTTCTAAGTATATGATTTTTCTCATATCAATGTTATTGCCTCCGTTATTAGTTAACTGTTATTGGTGGTATCAATGCTGCATTTGTACAAAACCAGCTTACCATATGTGATCTGCTCATTCATTTGTACTTTGTTGAATGCAGTTTTGTGTTTCTCTTTGTGCCTTGGTACCTGCTGGAAAAGCCCGTGATGGAAGTTTCACAGATTCAGTTCAACTTTTGGATATTCTTTTCCAATGCTCTGTGTGCTTTAGCCTTGAATTTTTCCATTTTCTTAGTAATTGGTAGAACCGGTGCCGTAACCGTACGGGTTGCTGGAGTGCTTAAAGACTGGATATTAATAGCCCTTTCTACCGTGATATTTCCAGAGTCAGCAATAACATGGCTGAATATAATTGGCTATGCTATTGGTAAGTTTTGTTTGAAAAGATCAATTCTTTTTAGTCTCCCTCCCTCCTCATCCTTTCATATTTTACCTGCAGCACTATGTGGAGTTGTGATGTACAATTACATTAAGGTTAGGGATGTCCGAGCCTCTCAATCACCGGCTGAAATTATTCCAGATCGAATGACAAAGGTATCTTCTTGGCATAACTTCAGTATTTGTTTGAGCCCATGTAAACTTGTTATACATGGTAGCATGAGTTAAGAATTAAGTAACTGATAAAGATCAAGAAAATTTTCTCACACATTTTATGCATGGTCATTTTAATTTATAGTTTATTTATCTTATCTGATCAATTCCATTGACATACAGGACTGGAAATTCGAGAAGAGGTCATCTGATTTGTATATGCCAGATAATGTTAGTGGAGGAAGTAGTGGGGGCAATGGTTCTCTTTCTGATATGAATTTTGATGAAGAAGCACCGTTAATTTCTTCATCAAGGGTATCTCATATTGGACGCATGCAGCTAGCCAACCATGCAAAATGAAAACCCCAATTCAATATTTATCATATATCTTTCTCCAAAATGGAGAAAGAACAAGTGGAAGTTGGCGAAAACCACTCTATTCTTTCTCAAATAATGGAATCCTTCGTGCTTGCTCTTTGTAATCACATTCATGTGCTGATCCGAGGTTTAAGACCAGAGTGGGGGACCAAATCTCCTCTTAATTCCTATATCAGTTTAAATTTATTACCACCATTTGGGGCACAAAATTTTGAATGAAGGTTGGTTTTCTCTGAAAAGGCCTCTAAGAGTCTATTGGTATAATTATCATCATGTATTGCAAGTATATATATTTCCTATAATATTCTTAAAACTGAATTAACAGTTGATTTTAGGGATAGAGCTCCTCAGAACAATATATACTGGTCTTCTCTTGAAACGTAACATATCAGGGGAAACTTATTTCTTCATGTATCCATAATTTATTCCACCACTTCTCAAAGTAGTGTAACAAAGAAAATAACTTTCAAAATTTCTAGACAAGTCGTTGCAAGCTACTGTTGGAGAAAAAACAACACTTCATTCCACCCCATTTCAAGCACCGTGCAACCGTCACACCAATTTAGTCACCAATCTTTGTCCCTACCAGAAACATCATATTTCCAGATACCATCAGGAAAGTTGATTTTAAAATTTTAGGAAGAAATTAAACTGTTCCTAAAAATAATTGTTCTGTATGATACATTATATAATAGAGTATTCCAGAGTGAATATTCAAAATACTTGTAAGTCAGACTTTTTAATACATTCCATTTGGACTGCGTCTTCTGCAGTAAATGATGATCCCTAACATAAAAATTAACGAAAGAATACTTAGATAATTACTGGAATTTAGAGAACAGAGTAGGCTCCTTGCATTCAAAGGCGGGTCAGGTAACTGAAAATATAACCGACACGTATCGTTTTTTTTTCAAAAATAAATTAAATTAAACAAATATTGGGGCTTGAAGGCCGAAGTAAAGAAAGTTGATATGAACAACTGCAAGCTCAACCCTGAATGTAATTTACAAAACCAATCCATCAGACAGTTTGGAATGCGTGTGTACATTAAAGAGAAATAGGGGGGAGGGGGGGGGCAAATCTCCTTTGAATTAGACATATACAGAACGAATTTAACAGTATTACATTCTCTGGTCCTACACTTTTGGAATGTTACAATAACGGAACATGGCACTCGAAAGAAAAGCAGAAGGCTCTCGTGTGATTTACATAAAATCACAAACAAGGGTATGCAAGTGTACATATATTTAATTAATTGAAGAGACCAAAATAATGCCTCCAGACAGCAATCCTCCAACTTCCGCATTAATGAGAGCAAGAATCAATTGAGGAGTAGGATGCAGTTCACTCTTGTTCAAATATAAGAATTAATTGAAATGATCTGTTGTCCTTGCATACAAAAGCCTCCTTGTGGGAACCGGAGGTGCCAATCCCGGGATATCCCTAATATCTTTGTTGCCGGGATGCACAATCTACAGAAGATAACAGTTAAAACAGAAGCACAGTGTAGGTGTTGTGCATAAATATGAAACATTCATTATGCACAACGGAAAATCTGTAGATGGCGCATTGAACATAACCATTTCTTTAATAGGCAATCACTAGTGCAGATCATCATGCAATATAAGTTCTCACCACGTTAGATTGTATAATGATATTCCAAATTAAGTTATTTCAAATGTTTCCTGTAAAAGGCTTCTTTCAAATAAATTGTCGGAGCATCTTAGTTCTTTAAAAACTGTACCATAATTTGACAGGAAAAAAATATCCAGTACAAATCCATAAAGTAATACATGAAAATGATACCTTTACGACAATAATGGCAATTACACCACAGACGATAAGGAACAGAAAAAGCATGATGCACTTGTCTGTAGCTACCTGAAATAGGGAAATACAAATTAGTTCCATGACAGTCTTGAAGGAAAGTAAACAGTGCATGGAAGAAATGAAATTGAAGCCAACCTGTCTACTAATCTCCTTAACAAGTTGGGAGGCCTTTTTAATTGAGAACTGAATTGAATCAAGTTCATTAACAATACGGCCCATTTGGTCAGTCTGCAGAATAATAAACAGAAAAGTGGTCAAAATTGTTATCTAGCACTTATTTATAGCATACTCAATGCAAATCAGACTTACTTGGCCTTTCAAGGTAGCAGCAGTTTGGGTGCCAACTTCAATTGTTTGATGTACAACCTACATTGAAGGAGTAAGAACAAAGGCCCAGCAGCAGCAATCCAGGTGTAAGTATGAAGTGACTCACCTGCTTAGATCTCTCAATAGCCTGGTCAGTTTCATCCATTGTCTTTGTCCCAGAATTGATTAGTTCTTGATTTGACATTTCTATAATAGAGGCAAAAGGCATTATTGCTAAGATAAATATGACATTTACTAGTTACTTTACTACTTGCTACACAGAAATATAAATAAGCATGCCAAGGGTGTGCTTGGAAGAACTTATGTAGACTAGTTGTCTTATTATGACACAAGTATTTGTGTAGGTGTCGAGACTTGGAGAACGTATGAAAATATCTATGACAGTGTTGTCGAAAAAAGCAGTCATGCCATGGAGGATTTCCGTGGTGAATATTTTGCATGGCAGTGCTATGTTGTCTTGGGTGTCACAGAATGGCGGTTCGGAACGGCCATGGCACAAATCACAATCCCACAGTGCAAACATCTTCGCAAAGAAACCCAGGGACAGTGCGACCAGACCCAACCTGAGGCATTCAATCCCTAGTTTCTTTTCTCTTTTGGTTTCTATATTGGGTTATACACCCAGCCCAACCCAGTAGTCAACCCAATTGTATTTGTTTTTTTAGAAAAAAGGTTGGGTCATACAACCCGACTCAAACCCAAACACCCTACCCCACAACCTCCTTTGGTTCATGTACCCCCACAGCGCACCCAACATTGCCGTTACCTCCATCTGTGAGTTCTGTCACAGCCCGCAGCTATTAAAACAAGCTCTCCAAGATAGCTTATGAAAACCGCTTACAGCTATTAGCTCTTCATCTTAGGTACTTATTCGATAAACTCTTAATTGGTCATTTACTACAAGATAAGCTGTTTACCCAAATGCACACCCAACCCCAAGAAGGACACACCAATAAATATAAAAACTTGAAGTATGCCTTTGCAAAAATCAGTAATCACACAATGCACAATTTCTATATGGAAACTTATTACAACAGAAGCACAAATATACTGTGAAATCGATTTCATTAATATGGCAAAGTTCTGACAACACCTCATTGCACCAATTACTAATTCCATCAAACACCTTACCAGATGCCATTCGAACGTTTTCATCTGCTGTAGGTTCGCTTGCTCCAGCTCCATTGTCAAAAAGTTCAAGTTTTTTATTTCCAATGGTGTTCATGTACCTGTCAATTATTGAAGTGATAACATAAATCCTCCTTTCAAAGCTCCAAAACCTTATTTAGCAGTAGAGTTAACAAAAAGGGAAACTGAATTTTGCTTTGTTGGTTCTGCTAATCTTTGCAGTAACATTTGTCATGAATTCATGATTTAGAAAATTGAATATGCCCATAAAGAAGCTTGGTCTTGACAATCTGATTTGTTCCATAACTTTGAAGAGAATCAATTTGAGTATGTTAAAGAAAGAAATGGAAAGATAAACTTACGTTTTTCGCAATGCCACATATGAGTTTAGCTCCTTGATCTGCAAGAAGAATGTACATTAGGAAACTTAAAGAGTTGGCTGTTTGTTTAAATGCACATGCAGTGTGTAACAAACATGCAAAATTCTCAGACACGAGCTACTTTCTGATAATCTGGGAATCACTTTATGTGTCTTGACAATAAGTGTTCTGGGTACTGACCATTGATTGTTTTTCATCATTCAGTTGCTTATTCACTTCTGGGGGGTTTCTCCCCTCTTCATCTTTAATTTTACGATCAAATTCCTTTATCAACCTGAAACCATTAATCACAGGGAATTTGACTTGTTTCAGAAATGAGGCATTGAAAAAAAGAAAATTAATTCTACCTGACAAATAAGAAGTCTGGAAAGCACATCAACAGCATGATAAACAACAAAAATAACCATCCATTTCTTTTCCATAAAATATTCACCCATGTTAAACATCATCAAATCCTGGGAAATTGGTATAAGATGTAAATTCCATTACAGATCTCTTGCTATTACGTTTAACAGTAACAAGCAAATTTTCCACCATGCCAACCTATGGGGAGAAGAAAAGGTGATATTTTGAATAGAGTGCATTTCCCTCCCATTCACAGTTTTATTATCTTGTTCAGAGAGATATAGTTTACACTGAGTGATAACAAGATTAAAAATATAAAAATGCATATCTACTAACCTTTTGGACTCCCTCATCTTGTCCGTGAGTTCTTCAAGCTGATTAGTTTGTCTATTGGCATCTTTAATCTTATCCAGCTTCTGGAAGCCATTTCTGGATGCAAAAGGTAAAGCTTGTCAACAATAAATAAACTAAGCAACACATTACAGATCATCCACATTATAAGACGTCCCCAACTGCTTAAACAATGGGATCTATTTACCAAAGATCATTAATCCCTGGTTCCTACGTTTCCTTCTCCATGAACTAACATTTGATAACTATAATCGTAGCACCAACTAAGGATACATTATCACAAGACTAAAGCAAAAGAAAAATACAACCAAACCACAAGTCACTTGTATAAAGATAAACAAAGGAAGGATAACGTAACTCCCAACAACTGGTTCCACCCATATTTTGAATGGGAGAGGGAAATCTAGGCCATCCAAGTCAGTAATATTCAGAGTTTCAAGAGATGAAAAATAAATCACTGTGACCGGAGAAAACATGTGTAGTGGTAAAAAAAACAAGCAACTCCTCCCTAGAGTCTCACTACCCGTTAAAGTCCAGAAGAAAACTCTTCTCTTCTGCATAAATAATACAAACGAATCCCCTCAATAGAAAAGTTAAACCACCACCAAACCTAGGGGCTAAACAACCCTAAGTCTAAAATCACATAAAATTACATTTCAGAGGATAATCAATCCCCGAATTTCAACAATCATAAAATCACAAATCACAACATCTACCACTACCAATATTATCATTTATCAAATTAATTCCTAAATCTCAACGAGTACGACAAAACACGTAATGATAGGAAGAGAGAATTAAGAGAGGGCATACGCGAGGGCACGAAAGTTGTCGCGAATTTCACCGTGGATCTGCTCCACCTGAGGACTCATCTGCAAATTGGAGGCCATAGCTGCCGGAGATTAAGTCTGCCCCCAGAATCCCGGCAAAAAAGCAAAAACCTAAAGTGGGAGAGAAACCCTAGGTGGTTGGTGAGAGAAGACGATTAGGACGATGATGCATAATAATTGTTGAGAAAGGAACGGAGAATGCAGAAGGAGAATGTGGAAGGTTTGGATTGAATGAAATTGAAAATTGAAGATTGAATGAATAGCGGTGGGAGAGAAAGAGAAAGAGAAAGAAAGAGCAGAACAACACACGAAAACAGAACACAACACAACACAACGAGGAAGTTCGACCTGTGTGCTGTACCATGAGATGGAACAAACAATGGAATTAGGAAAGGAACCGTTGTCAGATAATATTTTATTAATTATTAATTAATCAATTACTTATTTAATCTCATATTAATCCACCTTTTTTTATTTCTTATTTTTTTAGCGATGAAAATAATATAAACTTTTAAATTAAAATAGAATGGATGACAGCTTGGCACAACGGGGGAGAGTTTTGTTTTCATTCGTCTATCTTCTTTCATCACCCAATTTTTTTTATTTTATTTGTCTTATCTTATTTAGATTAATTCATTTATCATTAGTG
>Ga0123341_1006686_pt1 | contig 10446 bp, 11 predicted proteins | sample Turbeapinknodule_FD_89959 | JGI IMG/M metagenome (GOLD analysis project Ga0123341, IMG submission 89959) | Root nodule microbial communities of legume samples collected from Mexico - Turtle bean Mexico pink nodule | ecosystem: Host-associated > Plants > Roots > Nodule | place: Mexico: Nepantla...
CCCCGCCCGACCGAAGGAGACACTAAGAAGGACGACCGACCGAAGGAGAAGAAGATCAACACGTCAGCAATCTCATTACGTCAACCGACCGTGCCTGGGCCCCATCTCTCCACTCAGGTACACAAGTTTTATTTTAACTATATTTATTTATTACTTTTTTAAGAGAGCTTAATAAATTTGCGTTGCCAATGTAATTTTCTTTACGCGGTCAATTAATTAAAAAAAATTAACATTGTTACGAAACAAACTTTATATTGTTAGTGCATGCTTTTTATATATATATTTTTTAATCATAATGTAATTATATATTAGAAATAGTCATTTAAAATATTTGTGTTTGTTGAAGATGAAAATTATTTTATTTTATACACAAATTAGGTTACCAATTAAAAACATATCTGATAAAACTAAGGATGTCTTACCAAAACTTTAATTTGGTAACACGTATATTTATGCTAATAAAATTTAAACCTAAAACTCCGTAAATTGTATAAATTATAGAAGTTCTTCCTGCAATTTCAATAACTTATACCTTTTTTTAACGATATTTTACATATTTAAATTAATGATATACATACTATTAAAAATATATAATCCATTAATTATTTTCTTAAAATCCATTTTTATAATGGTTTATTCATATTCTTAATATTACTTTTTAATTAATAATATTATCTCGTGAAACTTGAAATTATGTTGTACTCAAATAATAGGTTCAATTTATTATTTTACTTTTTTTCTATTATTATTATTAACACTAAAAGACAGTGCAAAGTGGTAAATTACTCGCTAACAGTTGGGTTGTTCAACAAAAACATCAGAGTCTTGTGGGCTGTTTGGTCCCAAATGCAGCGAATGAGTTGAAGCAGCAGTGGCAGAAGAAGAGGAGGAAGAAGAAGAAGAAGAAGAAAACAATGAAAAGAGGCATGATGAGCTCGATTCTGTTTCCGATTCTCTTTGCATTTGCCTTTCTGTCTTCGCCCGTCTTCTCTGCTTCGGATCTGATCCTCGCCAAGGTTGACCGTCGTGTAAGTCTCCTCACATTCTGTTTTCCCTTCTCCTTTTAGGGTTTCGATCTCGCATCGTTTGCGCTTTCTCTTTTCTTCACTGCGCATTACAATACGCTGAGCCCCTTAACACTCCCCATTCTATTGCACTCCCAAGGGTTTCGGTTTCACATTACCGATCAAATTTCATCCGATCTACATTATTACATCTCTTGCCCTATTCTATTTAATAAATGCTTATGTTTCATGTCGATTAAGTAATTAAAAAACACGGTTTACACTCGCTGACGCAGAACCAGAAGAATTCATCCCGAGACATGAATGACTTCATTTACTCGCTTGCTCCTTAATTTCCTTTGTAGAATTTGAATTTAGAATTCGGAACTGCTTGTTTTCTTCCGTACCTGTAAATATTAAGTCCTCTGTATCTAATAATTGTGGTGTATGCTTCTTCTGTCAATTTTTTGTGTTTGCAGATTGATCTAACATCACAAGTTGTGCGCATCACTACTTCCCTAAAGGTGCTCAAAAAATCATTAATTTTCTTTCCTTCATCTATTTATTGTAATTTCTTGAGTTTACTTGAGAGTTTTCATTCCATTTGTCTCCAAAACGTTGTAATTTACCTTATTAATGTTTTTCATTTAAACTGAACTGTATGGTAGGTGGGTAAATGACAACTTAACTTCTGGAAGAAGCACAACATGAACTATAGTTTAGAAACTCCGACTAAATAATAAATAGATTTTGGATGTGAATTATTTTTCCTTCTAAATTTGAAAGAAAAAAAATTCTTGTTAAAGTCACTAAACAAATATAATTTCTATTAGCTGCCAATTACCATATCTTATCTCCTTTCATTTTCTAATATACTTCTCATTCCTATCATCTTCACTTTATGACACGCTTCCTGTCCATTTTTTGCAGGTGGAGAACACGGGATCTGATGTTGTGTCTGAGATTTTGCTGTCCTTTCCTGAAAACCAGGCAAAACACTTGGCATACTTGAAAGCAACACTTGTCGAAGGGAAGGGAAAAGTAAAAACATCTTCTGGTGTTGGTTTACCCGTTAAAGCTGTCCAACCCAATGATGTACCTCCTGCCTTGACAATTTACTCCGTATCTTTACCAAAGGGGCTTGAGAAGGGACATAGTTTGATGTTAAATGTCTTGGCTGTTTTTACCCACACACTGCAACCATTTCCAGAGAAAATCAACCAGGGTGACATCCAACTTCTACTGTTTCAAGAGAGTGCACAATATCTCTCTCCGTATGTCGTCAAGGCCCAATCACTCACTCTTAAGTTGCCTGATGCAAGAATAGAGTCCTATTCAAAACTAGAAAATGCTAAACTTCAGGGATCTGAATTAAAATATGGTCCATATGAGAATCTTCCCCCTTTCTCATTCTTACCAATAGTTATTCACTTTGAGAATAACCAACCCTTTGCTGTTGCTAAAGAGTTAGTGCGGGAGATCGAAATTTCCCATTGGGGCAATGTACAGATCACAGAGCATTACGATATTATTCATGCTGGTGCTCAGAGCAAAGGAGAATTTTCTAGGTATCCTTTTTTTTTCATTCTTAGTTATTTGATTGTTTGGCATGTGAATAGCTTCTTTTCTCCTACAGGCTTGACTATCAGACCAGGCCATATTTAAGGGGTGCATCAGCCTTTAGGCGTCTTGTTGCCAAGCTGCCACCAAGAGCTCATTCTGTGTACTACAGGGATGAAATTGGCAACATTTCCACTTCTAGTTTATGGGGTGATTCAAAAAAGGTGGATACGCATTTGATAAAATTTGACTGTGAAATCTTTTTGAAAAGCATTTACCAAAAATAACGATTCTTTAAAAATCACAGACAGAACTGGAGATTGAACCTAGGTACCCTATGTTTGGTGGCTGGAAAACTGCCTTTACTATTGGATATGGCTTGCCACTTCAGGACTTCTTATTCGGATTGGATGGAAAGCGCTTCCTTAATATCACTTTTGGTGCCCCTATCAACGAGTTGGTGATTGACAATCTTTTTGTGAAGGTGACTGAGTTTATTTTGTCTTGACAATATATATTTCTCTTTAGTTTTCATTTTTGTTCGTTGGAAACTTGGAAGGTGATCTTTCAATGGAGAATTTGTTAGTCTGACTTGTGCAACGTCACATTTCACTTTTAACTTTTCAAGGTAGGAAGACATATACCAGGGAAAAATAAATTTCTTTATCCGAATATGAATGTATCACAGTCGTCCATGATTAAATAATGATAATATAGTTGTGAATTTTAATTAATTGGTACTGAGTTGTTAACACTTAACCACTTACTGACATGTGACTTTGTGAATAGTTAATTGATCCTAGACTGGAAATGTTTTTACCAAGAATTCTTTTTTTTTTTTGCAATATTCCCTATTCTCTATTTCAGTTGTTCTCTGTGTGTTGTAGTATTGCCAGATTGAATAATGGTTACATTACATCTACCCGATGCTTGTAAATTCCAGGTTGTTTTGCCAGAGGGTTCTAAAGACATTTCAGTATCTGTTCCATTTCCTGTGAAAGAAGGGCAGGAGGTATAGCTATATTGGTATCTTCCACCCAAGCATTGCTTTCCATTTCTTGATTAAGCTTTATATTCCTTCCATGTAATTGTTGCAGACGAAGATTTCTCACTTGGATATTGTTGGTAGACCTGTTGTTGTTCTGGAGAAGAACAATGTTGTCCCTGAGCATAATGAGCATTTCCAGGTATTACTGTTGCATCTTTAATGAGGCTAGACGTTCTAACTTTGTAATATCTAGCAACCAAAAACACAGAATGCATTTTCAACTTCGTAGATCCACAAAGGTCATGTTTTCAAGGGTGGTATTAGCATTATTAAGATTCTGAAGAACTGGACAAGAGTAACACAATTTTCTTAAAATTTATTAGGAGAGAAATTAATATCCATGAATCTCATGGACTGCTGGTCACCTCATTGAATTGGTTTTCACTGTCAATATATTTATAATTGGATTTTTTTTGCCAATTTACGTATGACTTGCTTTCATTGTATTATCAAGTATACCCATCATCAGATAGAGACAAAAACTAGGGACAAGGAAATTATGATTTGATTACTTGGTGTGCAATATTTGTTTTCCTTCTGAAAATTTGACTAGGTATACTATTTATTATTATTGTTTGTATTGCAGGTCTACTATAAGTTCAACAGTCTTTCTATGCTCAGGGAGCCTTTGATGTTGATTTCTGGGTTTTTCTTTCTGTTTGTTGCTTGCATTGTCTACTCACATGTAGATATATCAATCTCCAAATCTTCTGCATCTTATTTGGCAAAGCTCCAGTGGGACGAGGTAATCAACTTGTATCATGTATGAATCCAGTATGTGCAGTTGAATGCAGTACTTATATTGTACCCATGTTTTTTGCTATGCAGGTACAAGCAATTACTCAGCTGGTCCACGGTATCATTAACCGTTTCTTAATAGCACATGACAAGCTAGAAACGTCATTGCATGATCTTTCTAGGACCGGAGACGTTCAAGCCTGTAAAGCAACTAGAAAATCAGTAGATAGCTCATTGAAAGAGCTGTCTAAAGAGTTGAAGCAACCATTGGCATTTTTGCAATCTTCTCCACAAGCTGCTCATATATTACCAAAGGTTATCTTATAAATGGTTTCTTCAATGGATTATCTTCTCTCTCGATTTGTGGTTACAGAATTTATATTTTTGTTTTCAGGTGGAGGAACTTGTTACTAAGGAGAGGGAGTTGCAGGAGAAACTTGTATTGAAACACACTACAGTTGTAGACGGCTATGAGAAGAAGTTAGGAGGAAGGGAAATTGAGAATCGGATTGCTTCGTATCAGCAGAAAATTACTGCTTTGAGACGGGAGGTTGATGATCTTATGGACTTGATTGATGAGATATGATAGGTGACTGTGCTGCTCGAGATGATAATATGCCCCATTTTGACCTTGTTTTACTTTATTTAGGTCAGAAGTTTCTTGCGGTTTGATAATTGCAAAGAGATAAGTGATACTTCTATGGGTCAGATTTTTTTTGCAGACTATTGTCTACCAGTAATTTATAGAACAGTTAGGATAAATATGTTTGACTATTGATCTCGATCTTAATTGTCGCTAATTACATACATTCCTGAATGCCCGTCAATACCCTTATACTCTTTTGTTTGGGAACCGGATCCTCTCTTCTCCACCATTGTGTAAACCGTCGGATGAAATTAAACAAGACACGGCTAGGGTGGGAGAAACCTTGACATGTCCCCCCACCACGAGGAGAATTTTGTGGTTCTCGGTGGTTGAGGTACGGATGAAAAACTTCAGCGGCTTTTGCTTCCTGGAACCAATAAATTTGAACTTGTGTCCTATCATTTTTTAGAAATCCTAGAGTTGTCCTTTATTCTGCAATTTGAAATTTGAAAAAATACATTTTAGAAAACAAAATCCTAAATATATGTTTTTGCGTTACAGAAATTAATTTCAAAAATGGTTCCGAAAAAACTTAATCATGAAAGGTGTTCCAGAAGCTCAAATCCAGTTTTGGGAAATCCAAACTACATTCTCACTTTTACTTAAAAGGTAAAGAAGACATTTTTATCATTTTGTGTTTATTGGGTGCAGAAAGCAAAAGTCAAGTTTAGCCATGGAGTGGATGGTTTGTGGATCGTCGAAAATTGCTCCAATAAAGATGCACGTACAGTTGAGGCTTTGGTTGAATAAAAAAGCTAGGAACAAATAAGGAAAAATGAAAGAAAAAGTGAAAAACAAACAAAAATAAACCCTACCACCATCAAATTAAAAAGAAAAATATCCAATGGTCACTAAGCCATCTCCCACTGTGGGAGACTTCCCTACTTTTCCCACCCCCAGCAGAAGTCGTGAAACAAATGGTTAACTGTATTCAAATGTCGAAGAGGGTGTTGATTAAATAAAGTAAATGGAACCTCCTTTTTTTTAAAAAATAATCTCTTATAAATTTTGGAAACAACTTATTTTTTCTTGGAGAAATTCGAGTTAAAGGTGAAGTGTATTCAAATGTTAATTTATTTATAGAAGATTACAAGCAAACTAATCTAACCCATCCTATTGTGAACGTGGCTAGTCTGATCGTATATAACATTTTATTTGGATGAGAAAGGAGTTGAGAGAGAGTAGTAAAATAAAATATGATGTTAATGAATAAAAGAAAAGAAAAGCAGTAATGGTTGGGCTTATGTGGCATGAAAATGGAGTGAAAGGGCCCATGCAGAAAAAAAAAAGGAGGAAAACAGAATCCTAGGGTTGTTGTTGTATCTAATAGCTAAAGTTGGAGTTAGTTGAGTGAAGATATAGTAGTTTTATCAGGAAAGAAAATGGAGACCTCTCTGAGATATGGAGAAGATTCCAAAGCTCTACGAATCCATGCGAAGGAAAAACTCCGAATCGACTCCAACACCTACTTCCAGGTAATCCATCTCACTCACCAAATTTCTTCTCTCCCTTGTCTAATTTTACACCTCTCCTTCTCTCCCAGGTGCACGGAGAACTTGACACAAAACTTGGACAACCAACTTCCTCCAGTGCCCTCATCAGACATATCTATCCCAATGTAACTCTTCCTTTTCTCTTCATCCCACGCCCTAAACCCTATCTCGCATTATCTATTCATATTCCCTCTCACTCTTTTGCAGTTATCGGCAACCCTTGGCGTTGGATTGCGTTACGATAAGCGTGAAAAGTTGCGCTACACAGTCAATGCCAAGAAAACCTTTCCTGTCACACTTGACGGCTTTCTCAATTTTAAAATCAAAGGAGGATGCGATGTTGACAAGGACTTTAAAGAGGTTTTCTCTAATCTTACCTTTCAATTCCTCATTTCCTTTTTCCTTCAAATGCTTAATTCTTTTTCTTTTCCAGCGCAAGTCCAGAGGAGCTGCCGAGTTTTCCTGGAACCTCTTCAATTTTCAGAAGGATCAAGATATTAGACTTAGACTTGGATACGAAATTTTTGAACAGGTTCTCCTTTCTCCTTCCAATTACTTTCCTCATGTCATTATGTTTTCTGTCTGTCTTCAGGGATTTTTTTTGTGAGCCCAATGAATTCACTTAACATTTTCCCTTCCCCACCCCTAGATGAAGAGAAATCCCTTTTCTGCCACTATTTTTTTTTCCATCATTCTCTCAATCTCATTGCAGTTATTGTTGGATTTGGGTTTCTTGATTCTGTATGAAACTGATGAGTTGGAACTGGATTGAACTGTATTTAGTAAAAATAATTAGCTGCAAGGCCCATGATATTGACACTGCAGCCCAATTAAGGAGGCCTGCCTTCACCTATATGTCTAGAATATTCTCACTGCATTGATATCTAGAATATCAACACTAGTTTGTTAGAACTGGCATTCGTTTACGATTATTCCTTTTTCCTATATCTCCTTAGTTACCTACAAGCGCACAAGGCATTGTATTGAATCCATGTGTTCTGTCGAGATTGAATGGAAAGGGGAAGAATCATTTTATTAGAATTTGTTCTGTTCTGTTAGTTAAGTAACCATGATTTAAGCCTAGATATCAAATGTGACTGCAGCTGTGTGTTAGTGCTTAAGCATTTTACCAAAAGCCAACAAGTGTATTAAAGTCGAAGTCATGTCCAATTTATACGGAACAATGGATGCATGTGTTTTAGTGGGAAATAGGTTTATTTAACTCCCATTAATTTAGTTCGGGTACAAAAATAGTAAAATTACTGTAGTTTGTTGTTGATGTTTCATCTGGTAGCAACCCAATGGTTTTCTGGAATTAGAAAGTTAGCATAATCCGTGAAGCTGCAATTGGTGTCATTTTGTCAAAGATATTTTTGATATTTAATGATGTAGTTCTGTGTACCATTCCCCAATTTTGGCATGCTGTTATATTATTCATGATGCCTTTTCTTAATGCTACATTCCATGTTGAAACTCTTGTTTCAGGTTCCTTACCTGCAGATTAGGGAGAATAATTGGACAATAAATGCCGATTACAAAGGTAGATGGAACGTGAGATATGACTTGTGAGAAGTGCAGAGAGCTTTTTCTGTATTCATCTTCTGCTTGTCATTTTTTGTAGACGTGTTCTGTTTCTCGCCCTAACCTTAAGCCTGCCTTATAAAAGGGACCATTCATAAATTTATGTTTAGTCATGCGCATTACTTTGCAGGAACTAAAGTGATTTGTTGAATATGAAGTTCGCGTATTATTTAATATTTATTTTACAATTTGTGTTGAAATTAAATTCTTCACTGCGTCTATAAGATGTCATCAGCTGGAATTGGATGAGTTCACCTGTATTATTAAAGCGATAAAGAAATAGATGTATAAATTGATAAAGACTTTTAGGGAAAAAAGTTGGGAAATAAATCAAAATTCTTTCTTTAAGATTATTTTATATACTTCTAACATTTAAAAGTTGAGATGTAAAGTAGATTTATCTCGTAATGATTAATTTTGCTTTTTAATTTTTTTTCTGCAACTTTTTTGACAAAATGCTAAATTAGATTATCCAATAGTGATTTCCAGGGTGACATAAGATGATTGTGCCTTAAAGTCAAAGTCATTTATGCGTTTTTGCCGTGGGATTGCTGTTAAAGAATTGAAAAGGAGAGGGTGTGTAACACAGTACGAGTTCAAAATAAAAATTATTGCTAATGAGATTTTTAAGATGATTATTATAAAGGTTAATAAAGTTATGATATATGGTTTTTATGATTATATGAGTGTAATCATATTATAGGGTAAAATTATGTTATATTATTATTATATAATTTATTTTCTCGTCCCAATATAATTTTATTCATAAATTTTATCAATTTAATTGTTGTTAATGCAGGTTTCTTGTATGTACTTAATTTATATATAATATTTTTAATTCAGTCTTTATGTTTGAATGGAGGTAATTTGAAGTGGTAATGAAATTAAAATGAATTGGTGAAGTAAAAATAAAGGAGTGGGAGGAATAAGAATAGTTGGAAGGGAATATAGTTATAAATACGATACGAAGAGAGGTGTAGCGCAGTAGTAGTTAGTTATAGTGTAAGTCCAACCAAAGAAACCCAAAACTTGAAACGCACTCTTTTCCGTCTCTCTCCAAACACATGACTCGTCCCTTCAGATATTTAGGCGAGAGCAAGTCGTCTGACGACTCCTCCGCCGTTGTCGACTCCGACTTCGTCGTTATCCTCGCCGCCCTCCTCTGCGCGCTCATCTGCGTCCTTGGCCTCGTCGCCGTCGCGCGCTGCGGCTGTCTCCGCCGCCTCCGCTTCTCTTCTGCCTCCACTCCCCAGCCTCCTCCCGCCGCCGCCAACAAAGGCGTCAAGAAGAAGGTTCTCCGCTCCCTCCCCAAGCTCACTGCCAACGCCGAATCCGCCGTTAAATTCGCCGATTGCGCTATATGCCTCTCGGAGTTCGCCGCCGGAGACGAAATCCGAGTGCTGCCTCAGTGCGGACATGGATTCCACGTCAGCTGCATCGACGGCTGGCTCAGATCGCACTCTTCGTGTCCGTCGTGCCGTCAGATTCTGGTGATTTCTCGGTGTGACAAGTGCGGTGGGATCCCTGCTCCGTCGAGCTCAAGCTCCGCTCCCCCGCCGCAGCCGGAATCTGAGGCCAGATTCAAGGTAAGGGAGGATAACGGCAATAGGTTCTTGCCTTAAGTTAATTCTATTAACTCTAAATTCATGGATCCTTTTCTTATAAAATATATATAATATATATTGTCTATATATATAGTATGTATAATGTATAATATGAAATAGCTGCTCGTGTGTAGTTTTTTTAAATTCTGTTAGGAATTAGTTCAGTAGTGTCAGATTGATATGGTTAGGACTGTAACTATCAGTTGTATTATTGCATTTGTGCGCTCCCAGGGCAATTGTGTGATATCTTATTCTCTGCAACCTGCATCAGTATAGTTGAATCCGGTTTTTTAAATTTTCCCTGGTTAGATCGGACTTCGTTATCTCCTACATGTTATGGCACAGTCGTTGTCTCATTTTTTCTCCATGAAAATGTAGAGAAAACTGGTTCCAGAAGGCGTCAATTCCTCCGTGACGCCATTTTATCTTTTCAACTAACAGACCCCTGGTGTTGTGTTCAATTTTTTTATATACCGTGTTTTGTGAGTGTGTGAACTAGAACGTGGTATTTTTTTAATTTTTCAAAAACACTATAAAAAACTTAGCTAGAAGAGAGATTTCAAAAGGTGAAATGTTCATTTTTAATATAATTAAAATTAATAATAAATATATTTGAATCAGAAAATGAGGACAGAGAGAGTTTCTTTAACACATGTATTTTAATTGAAAAATAATACTTTACGTTATATAAAATAAATATTTGCTTTATTTAATTAAATTTTATAATAAATAAATTGGTAGTCTTAGCCTCAAGTACAAGTAAGAATAATGA
>Ga0123341_1006687_pt1 | contig 10445 bp, 4 predicted proteins | sample Turbeapinknodule_FD_89959 | JGI IMG/M metagenome (GOLD analysis project Ga0123341, IMG submission 89959) | Root nodule microbial communities of legume samples collected from Mexico - Turtle bean Mexico pink nodule | ecosystem: Host-associated > Plants > Roots > Nodule | place: Mexico: Nepantla...
AATTATAAATTTAAAAAATTCAATTGAAGAATTATCATAATTTTAATAATTGTTTAATCTTTAAGCTAGTTACAAGACACTCAAACATATGAATTCTCTAAAAAAATGTTAACATGACTAACAAACTTATAACTAACCAACACATATAACTAAATGTGCATCAACAATTGAACATGACTAACTATGCACAATCACAAAATGGACCTTTTAGTGGACGATCCAAAAAAAAATAAAATTCCAAGAAATAGTCTCACAAATCTCAACCTTAACTCATATCTTCTTCAAAACTAGTATTAATAGTGACTAAAATAATCAACATTGAGAAAATGCAAAGATTGCATGAACTTACTCCTCAAATTTGTAACTACCAATGTATGATCAAGCAAATAAAGATTATGCCATGACATAATCTTAAAAATCTCCACTTTGACTTGAGTATTCTTACAAACTAACGTTAGAAGTGACTCTTATTAACAATTAACATTAAGCAGATGTAACATAACATGAACTTACTACTTTTGGATATGACTTAGGATTTGAGTATTAAAATAGATTTGGATTCATTTGTATAATGTAAATATATTAGAGATTAAACACGTCATATGTCCATTAAAAATAGTAATTATCAATAAGAATTTATAAATAGAAGTACCCAAGGTAGTTATTGGTGGTCATAATATTAAGAACGAGAAGTAATAACACACAAAGAAGAAATAAGATAAAAATTCAATGAGAGAAAACCAACTACACATTTAAGCCCCTATATTATACCGATTGGCTTAAGTAATCGGTGTAATATATGGTCACATATAACACCGGTGGCTTAACCGGTGTTATATGTAATTCACATTTTACAACGCCCACAACAATACTGGTGCCAGAATCGATATAAAATGTCTCATAAAATTGGTATAAAATGTTATTTATGCATTGATCATAATGAAAAACTTTTCCAACTTCAATCAAAATTCCAAAGTAATTTGTTCTTTGATTCAAAAACAAGAAAATAAGAAAAGAAGTGAATATGTATTATCCTCCTCTTATGAAAATACACTTATAAATGTTATTGCCATTTTTATCTTTCATGCATTCTTTTTACTTATTAATTTTGCTTATCTTTAATTTATTTATCACTTTTTTTCCTTTATACATATATTTTAAATTTATATTTAATTGCTTTACACTTACTTTACTCAAACTTAGATCAAATTTATTCATTTATTTTCAAGTCATTTTATTATTTTTTATCGTTTACATTCATTTCTTTATTTCAATTTCACTGCATTGCTTTACATTTCTTACTTTCACAATTAAATTAATGCTTTCAACATCGTATTTTGAGACAAGGACTCCTCAATGTTGTATAGACAATAGCATTTTTTTTCAGAAATAATATACTTAGCTTTCCTTCCGGAGAAACAAAGACAAATTTTAATTAGGTATATTCTCATCAACTAACATTTATTATATAAAATTGTAATGATTATTTTTAAAATTATATTTAGAAAAATTTAGTGATTAACAATATATCAGAACTGTACACTTACATTATTTCAAATTATTACACAACACAACAAAAAAACATATACTTTGTCACGACATAATATATGATGTTGACGCTGACTATCTTTATTAGTTTAATTGAAACCATAAAATAACATTTGATTGCGACATCTCTCTATTATTGAAAGGCATAGTTTATTTATTTCAGAACTAATTCACTGTTCTAGCCGCAATCTTTTTCTTTATTCTTGCTGCTATTTAGTCGACTTCCTTTCAGATCAATGCTAATTATCTTCTTATTAAGTGTTGTTCTTCATATCTCACATCCAATAAATAACCTTAATAATCCTATTTTAGAAAATTTCATCTCTGAATATTGATAGTATATACGGAGAGAGAGAGAGAAAGGAGAGTTTGTTTTGATATTCAATATAAATTATATAAGAGTAAATGTGTTTTTGATTACATTGTTTGAGAACACTTTGATAAAGAGAATAAGTATAAATAGTATTATGATGAGGATGTGAAGAAATGATTGCAGAGGTGGTAGTGTAAAATGAGAGAGATGGAAGTGTGAATGCAAGAAATTGTATCTAATGGAAATCTGTGGCCCAGCCACGTATGATTAATCATAAGTTGAATTAGATGTATGATACATCTTTACACGTAATATTTTTACAAAGGTGAAAAAATAGAAAATGAAAAGAATGAAAATGGAATTGGAATTGGAACAAGAAAAACACCTAGTGAGTTGTTTCTGTCCGGAAGGGAATGAAGAAGAGTGAATATGGAGAAAGAAAGGGAAATAATCACATTGACAAAAGCAGATAGGTGCAGCAGATAGAAGGAATTAGTTGCATATATGTTTTGGAGGAAAGCAATAGAACTAGGTGCAGATAGAAGGAGCAAACCCCACTGTGTTTTTTGCAAAGTCAAACTCCCAGAGATGGTCTTGCTGCATGATATTGCCTATAACTGAGACACCATTCTCACCCATTACTTGCACAATTCCAAGGCACTTCACTTGGGGTGCCACATCAATGATGTAGCTCTTCACTGGTGGCTCAAACCTTGCTCCCCCTGAAAAGTGGAAGGCTAATCTTGGCATTACAATCTCATCAAACCCTTCATTTTCAAAGCAAAAGTCCAAAGAGCCAAATTCTTGCGCAATGACCTGCTTCACTTTGGCTAGGGGTTTGGTCAAAGCCTCAAAAACTGGCTCATAGGCTGGGGTAAGTAGAGCAGTCAGGGTTGTGCCTGAGTCAACTATGGCGCCTCCTTGACCATTGAAATCCCAAATATGAGATGGGATTTTCAGCATTTCGTTCCCAATTGAGATGCCTACCACATTCACACCATAGAATGGAGGAAACAGAACGAGATCAGTTTTTTTCATTTCAGCCATCAATTTGGCTCTGTGATAGCCACCAAGTGTTAGATAACTAGAGACGTCTCTGTGGCTCAAATGGTCAACAAGACAGTAGGAGAACTGGGAACCATATTTACCACCAGCTTTGTCAATGAACGAGTCCTTGGCATAGCCTAGCCCCAATATGCCGCCAGTTTCCTCGTTGAAGTTTACCCCATCTAGCATTTCTGTTGTGCACCCAACTGTGACATTATGCAGTTTTTCCTGCTTCCCATTTACGCGATTTAATGTGATACTGTCAGTGCCAAAGAACCCCCTTGCAGATGATCCATCGGCATAGCTGTCAATGATAAGATCAGAAATGTCAATAATTGAGCATTGTAGGCAAGAAAACAAAAATGAATCATAGGGAGAGTCCTTATAATTGAAGAGGGGTTCACTCTGATTTAAAAAATTAAAGTGAAAAGCTATGTGGATGGGGTGGTGATGGTGTGGTAGCAGGCAGAGACTCATGCCTTGGATACAGAAATGTGGGTCATGTGATGCTCACCTACTAACATTAATTCTCATTTATAACCATGGTTGGATGCTGGAAACAATGGTTGCTGGCTCACCAGCAGGAGCATGCCACTTTTTGTGCTTGTGTCTGTTTATGAGGGGTACCTTTTTGTTAATTAGTAACCCCAAGATTTTTCTTTTCTTAAAGAAAGCAAACAAGCCTAGCACATTTAGATCTTTGGCTATGATGGCCATAAAACAGGAGGCTTGTTATAAATGTCCACTCCCTCCTTTCACAACTTTAAATGCTTTGCTGGACTAGTAATGTTCTCTTCTTATAACTGCTCCTTAAAGTTGTGGAGCTAATAGGATAATGATGTGTCAAAACTTAAAGTACCCAAAATCATAAAATGGTCTTGTGAAACAAATAGTATCATTTGAACCTTAAACCAAACAACCACCAAGGCTCAATTATTAACAAATCATAAAGATCAAATTTGTGCCTTGATTCATGCCATACCTAATAATAACTATAAATAAATGAAACTTAAATCTCTTTCAGAAGAAAAAACATTCCAAATATTTTGTGCTATCTATCAAAATTAAACTAGACATCTTAATATTACTTTGGAAAGGACATACCTTTCCACCCTCTTTAATTACCCATCTCACTCGCACACAGACACAAACTGAATTTCAGGTCCAAAAAAGACAGCCATTAATTTCTCCCCCACCCTCCAATTCATTTTTTTTTTCAGTAGATATTAAAAAAAAATCATTCAAATCACAGTCAAACATAAAACATTTCTTTTTACAATGATTCTAACTTTAATCCACCATTCTAAAAAACTAGCCACTTTCATCTCACCCTGTTCATCACCAACTCCTTTCCAGAATGAAGATATCACAAGGCCTCATCTCCTTTTTCTTTTCTAGAAAAAAATAAAAGAGGGAAAAACCCGGTGCCCCATTCCTGCCATCTTTCCACAACAACCCCATTAATTATTTCCACCAAAACTCCAGAATGAAGAAACAAAAAACAGAAAATGAAAAAAAACTTTTTCACCCCACCCAATCAATGAAAGAAGAAAACTTACACGAACATATAACATCATTGCATTGTTGGTTTGTAATCAAAGTTACAATTTCTCTCCACCAAAGAACATTCATTAAACAGCAATGCATATTGTTATAATAAAACTCTAAATCTGACAAGAAAATGTAAACATGAGATTGTCCATGGTGACGAGAAGAAACAAGAAGGAGAGGAATTCGACGAAACCTGATATCGTATAAGCAAGGATCAGAAGGATTGGGGCAACTGGTCAAGGAGAAAAGCTCGCTGAGGTCAACCTTGCACTTTCTGGAAGAACATGTCACAGATTTAAAGCTCTGAGACTTGTGCGGACAGAACACCCCATTGCAGGGATCGCTCTTCTTGTGACTCTTGCTCTTCTTCTTCGAGTGCTTCTTCGACCCTTTGTGGTGGTGCTTCTTCGCGCGACGCGCACGCTTCTTCTTGTGCCTCTTGTGTGGGGTCTCATTCTTCTGTTTCATCACGGCGTTGAACCACGTGAACTCGCTGCCGGTGTCGGCGGCGAGCCAGACCCGCTGCCCCGGAGAGCCCACCTTAACCTCCACGAAGTACTCTCCGATGCCCATGTCACGCCCCGTGAGCAACGGCATTTCCACCTCAGACGGCTCCGTTTCCGTGGCCTTCCTACGGTTGTCGTAGTCGGCGCTAATTCCCAACCTCTGGTTGATCTGCAGGCGCCGCACGCTGTCCCTCTGCACGAACCCTTTGAAGGCCTCGACCCGATCCAACTCGCCGCCGGTGAAGCGGTCATGGTGGCGGTGCAGCAGCTCGAGGCTGGTGCCGTGAACCGGCGCAGGGAGGAGAAACAGGAAAAGGGTGAAAGAGAGGAGAATCGAAAGCTTAAACATGTTGTTGGTGTTCCATTGCATTATCCTCCCCATCAATTGTGTAATGTGATATATTGATGATGATGATAATGAGAAAGATGGTAGTAATGAAATGGTAATGTGTTTTGACACAATGTGTGCTTTTGTGTTTGTGTTTGTGGTTTTGTGTTTGGTTTTGGTTTGAAGAATGGGTGGTTGATGAAAATGGGGTTGTGAAGGAATGAATGAACGAGAGGGGGAGAATAAAGGGGCTAGAAATGTGAGGGAGAATGAGATTGAGCTGGTTTTGGTGAAGATGGGTCCATTTTACTAGGATGGCATAATCATATACCAGAATGGCTTTTCAAGGTAGCACCTTTGTTTTCGTAACACTTCCTTTGGGGCTCATAGCCTTTTGCCTATATATATATTCATAACCACCCTTCACATATTTTATTTTTATAGTAAAAATATTATCCAAAATTGTTTTTTAAATGATGAAATATTTAACAAAACATTTAAAAAAAAGGACTCTTACAGGATCTAAAGTAAATATTTGAATATTCAAAGATTAAATTTATTCTAGAGTTAAATAGTTATACAACATTAGTCAAACCGAGTTTAGATTGTGAATCAATTAAAAAAACAGTTGTCGTGTGATTTTTATATCAATGATTGAATGTGTTAACATGTAAAGGGATTAAATTAATTCTTCTATATATTATTATTAATATTATTATTATTATTATAATTTTTATGAGTGTTTTTGTGATTTACTTTGTGGTGGTATTAGTTTGTTGTATTGTGGGTGGCTTTTTCTCTCTCTCATGCTCCCAACGTCCACGTCGTTTTTTGCTTATTTGTTTTTGGGGTTTTGTCTTCGTTGGCTTCCATAATTGGTGCAGAGTTTTTGCAGTGCTAACTATTTTTTGGATGCTGGTTTTCCACCACCCTTCATATTATTTTAAGTTAGAGGTTTTTGGTTTTCTTTTTTTGTAATGCCATTTTTATTAGTTTGTTGCTCTTGCCCACGAAATTGAGAGGGTTGTGTTAATTTACCTTTTTTAGAGTATTAAAATAGGCATTATTTTGTTGAGGAAATTCAAGTGAAAAAAATGGATTTCTTTTAGACTTCAAATTTGAAAACAGTTTTAGATTGTCAATTATAACCTTACGTAAAAGTTGGAGCCATCTTCCCTTAATTGAAAGTTTTAAAATTCAATATCCAGTGGCAGTGTTAGTGTTTGGAATGGGTCTAGTTTATCTGATAATAATAAAAGTGTGGGATTTAATTGAACCAATTGTGGTGAATCTACGAGCCCTTTTTTTATTTTTTTAAAATTGAAACCTTGAATAAAAGGATGGTTTTTAAAAAATTATTGTATTATTTAAATTGTATATGACACTGTAACTTAAATCCATAAGACTTGCAAATTAAATTTTAATTTAAGATGATAATTTATGTTCTTTTCTCGTATTTTTATTATTTGTTTTTTTTTCACATAAAAAATGTCTTACTATCAATTTTAATTGTGTAAACTCTTACACTTTCTTTGGACAAAGATGAGAGTGAAAAATGAAAGAAAAGAGAATGAAAAGTTATGTTATTTGGTGGAGAAAATGTGTGAAAAGTTAGTACATTTGAGTAAAAAAATTTAGAGTGAAATGTAAAAACAATTGTGTTTTTAATTAATTGATCGAAATATTATGAAATTGGGAAGAATTTCAATTAAATATATATATATATATATATATATATATGTATATGTTTATTGATATATATTTAGAATTCGTTTCAAATAAAGAATAATATTTATAATTAAAACTATATATATTTATGTAATTATTATTTTTTTAAATTTGTAATTAAAAAATAATATAAGATTAAAATATTTTCAACCAATATTTTTAGGTAAAGAGAATAATATTCGTAATTATTAACAAGGTCAAGGCATAATTGATTAAGTGTCCATGCATAATTGATTACAAATATATGTCTAATTAATTACAATCAAAGGCATCTGAGTGGTAATTGATTATGTGTTCAAATGTAAGCGATTAAAGGTTTCATGCACCATATTTGCAGTGTGGTCGTCATGCATGTAATATCTTCAGTCTCATCATCAAGGAACAAATAGTAAAACATTATTTAACCCACAATTTTCCAGCAAATCCTCTCACATTAGGAGATGTTTTTCCCCTTTCTCCTTCACTTTCTTTTCACTCAAATCAACCCAAATACACTAGCTAGAGTGAACATACTTTCTTAACCCCCAAATCACTCCAAACAGTAAAACAACACAACATTTGTTTATTACACACTATAACAAACTCATCTTCTTCTTTATTTTATTTGGTCATTCGAAACATTCTTCTTTTATTGTTCAATTTTTCATTCTCTCTCATTCATTCATTCAAATTTATGAGATAATTTTCCTCCCAACAATTCTAAAATAAAAATAACAGATGTTGTAGTTGTCATAAAATTTCCATTATGTGTATTACTCTTTTCTATAATTACTTGATGTTAATGAAATTATTATTTGATACCTGTTTTAAAATTTATGTATAATTTTTTTCTTAAAATTTTGACATTGAAAATCACTAATTTTGACTTTATGGGTCTCATTCTCCTCAAGACTTCTAAATCACTAATTTATATTTGTTACTAATATAAAATTAAAAAAAAAATATAATAATAAAAAGAAAATGAAGAAGAATATGAAGAGAATTCCAGTAACAAACCCTAAAAAAATATCTATTTTCTAATTATTTTTCTCTTTTCACCTTAATGCCGTTTTGATTTGTTACTAATATAAAAGTAAAAAAAAAAAGGAATATAATAATGAAAAGAAAAAGAAGAAAAATAAGATGAGAAATTCTAGTAACAAACCCTAAGAAAATATTTATTTTCTAATTATTTTCCTCTTCTCCGCAAGAATGTCGTCGGAACGCATTCATCCTCCTCGTCGACTACCTGTGCAAAAATCTGAATGCTCTGTATTCAAGTAACGGTTTGGAATTTTCTGCTTCTCTACCTTCTTTCTCTTCCGCCTCCACTTGCGGTACAAAAATGAAAAACAAAGTAAAAGAAATAAAAATAAGGAACATTAACAATTAAACCATCAAAATTTATACAACATGTATTGATTGATCAGGATAAAATAAACGATAATAGAAATACTTTTAGAATGAAGAGAATGAAAAAACAAACTAAGTTTTTGTGGTTTACATTTCTTTTTTTAATGTTTCTTTTTCTTTTTGTTTTTTATTCCATTTTAGTCTTTTTTTTCTTACACTTCTCCCAAAGTTTAGTTTTATTTTATAATGTGCCTTTTTGCTCGACTCATACTTTTCAAATAAATGTCAAACAATTTTTTTCAAATTTAATATTAACTTTGTTTTTATTTTTAAATTTAAGTAATTATAAAATGACGAAATAGCCAAAATAAAATAATGAAATGAAATGTTGATATAAGGATAAAATAGAAACAAATTTGTGCACAATAAAAAAAATGGTTAAAATGAGAAATCTCCTTTACATATAGGTATAAGATATAAGAGAAAAATGAATAGTCACACCAAAAATTAAGTAATCCCTTTTTTTCTTCAAAACGTTAAATTAAGCGATTAATTAAAAAAATAATTTAAAAAATATTATAAAGATAATTTTTTAAGAATAATGCAAATTATGATAAATTTAATGTTCATACCCAAATTAATAAATCTCTCAAATATAAGTTAGTTAAAAAATCTTATATGAAAAACAATAATATGAAAATTTTTCTTTAACAATACATATCTATTAACCATATTACCTAAAAAAACCAATTTATTTTTGAAAAATCTTCTCACCATATTACTTTTCTCTTTCTCTCCTTTATAAATTTCTCCTTTTCTCCCTCTAACTTCTCAGATCTCATTTCTCAAAACCTCATATTTTTTTTACAATATGATAACACATTACCTAGTAGTAATAATAGCTCGTAGTAATAATAGAGACAAATATTATTGTCACCTAACCATATTTTTAAATAGAGTAAGTTCCTATTTATTTTGAAGATTCTTTATTTCTTTTCTTTCACTGTGAATGTAAATTTTTCATCAATCTTGATAAGGTTAATCAAGAAAAGTGATTCATTCAACTTGGTTAAACTTGTACTGAATTTTTATTATATTTGAATATTTTTCTCTTGATCTCTACATTTTAGTAATTCTTTTGTTTGGGTTAAAACATTTTTCAGAACCAGAAATTACAAGTAAAGAATTTTTCTTAACCTTTTTTTTTTATAAAACCTTAGGATAGATTATTAGAGATAAGGATTATGTTTTGCTTGAAAACAATTTGAATATATGAAATTGAGTGAGGATTTTATTTGAGTTTTTTTTATTAAGAGAGAATTATTTTAAATGCTTTGAATCTTATACTTTTATTCAGTTGTTGATATAATTGTTGGAGATCCCACATCGACTAGAGATAAGGACATTTCATAGTATATAAGTGGGTGCAAACCTCAACCCTATGAGCCGGTTTTATGGGGTTGAGTTAGGCTTCAAGTCCACTTCGTAATATGGTATCAGAGCCATTTCGAGCCTATCCTAACGAGTGTTTGTGTTGGGCCTATCGTGCCACCCGCTATCAGGCCGCTATCGGACCACCCAAAATATATAGTCCCACGCACGAGCTTCTATCTATCACTCTCGGCGTGAGAGGCATAGAGCCGGTTTTATGGGGTTGAGTTAGGCTTAAAGTCCACTTCGTAATAATAATAGTTAAATTATGCATGTTAAAGTATAAGGTTTCTTATCCCTAACTTTGAATACGATTTAAATGTGTAAAGTTAGTTTCTTATAATTTTTCATATATTAATTTTTTAGTTTTAAGTGAATGAAAATATATATTGAATTTGAATGATTAAGATTGAACTAAAATGAGTAAAATATGATATTTAAGTAAATTATGGTTGTATAAATCATTTTAAATTTATTTGAAAGTTATATTTACTAAATTAATTTTGAATAAAACTTTTTAAAATAGAGTTATTATGCTACATGTAGTTGTAACTTATTTTGTGATAGAATTTTGGGTTAAGGGAAAATAAAACAAAAAATATTAAAAATGAAATGCGTACATTATATTTTGAAATACTAAATGATTTCTGTAGTTTATAAT
>Ga0123341_1006692_pt1 | contig 10441 bp, 11 predicted proteins | sample Turbeapinknodule_FD_89959 | JGI IMG/M metagenome (GOLD analysis project Ga0123341, IMG submission 89959) | Root nodule microbial communities of legume samples collected from Mexico - Turtle bean Mexico pink nodule | ecosystem: Host-associated > Plants > Roots > Nodule | place: Mexico: Nepantla...
TAGAACAAGCACACTTGAAAATCCCTTTGGAAAACCTTTCAAAAATTCTTTCCAATCCTTCTTCTCACATAGAAAGTGTTTAATCTCTGTCAAAAACGTAATTGCTCAGCATCCTTTCATGTGAGAGAGACTTTTCTTTTTATAGAAAACAGTTTCTAACTTCTTTTCAAAAAACAGTTGAAAAGTTGTTATGAAAATAACATATTCAGTTTTAAACTAAACAGATTTATTTTATGAAAATTGCCAACTCAGCTAACTGAAATAACTGTCTAAGTTGTGCCTTTGGTGCCCTAACTAACCTTCGAAAATCCTTTCAGCAAACCAAAGAATAAACCTGTTCTTTTACAGATAAACAAATTTATTTTTGTGCAGAGTCCTAATTTTTGAAGAAACCTCTAGAAAGCTTTTGGAAAAACTTTTAACCACTTCATGTGCTTATTCTAGGCTTGGTTAGGCATCTAGGATAGATCATGTAGCAAAAGGCAACCTTACACATACATAAGCCTAAATATAAGATCATCTAAACCTATTACAAACTTCAAAGCAAGCTAGTTATTTTCTACATCAAACACACACTAAAACTAGATAGGGATGAGCTTCATCCAACTTTAACAATTACTACATTTTCCTCTCCCTCAAAAGTAAACTTCATCTCCTTACCCAACTTTCATAGTTTTACCGCCTCAAAATTTTCATTCCTCACCCAAAATAACCTATTGTAATTCCTAACAACACTATCAGAAATAACATTATTGAGATTAAAATTCAGAGATTCTAACCTTACATTGGTGTCGTGACTAGGAGGAGAAAGTTTTTGACCATCCTCCCTCCTACTGCTTGCCTCCCCTTTGTAAATTACTTTCATGCAACTGTGGATACGTGAGTGTCTTTTGGAAGAGATGAAATCCTCTACAAACGTGTTGATCACACCTATCAGGATCGCGACCTCAAGTCTCCATTCCTTAAAAATTGTCGTTGTTGCGACAACCCCTTCCACCGTGAACGCAAGCTGCACCTGAGACGTCGCCTCCTCTGCTGTGAACAGAGACTCCTTCTGGGACGCTGCCACTGCTGACGCCACAACCACTCCTCCATCAATGACCCTGTCATTAATATCAAGAGAATGGTGCAGTTGTGCATGAGGTACCTCATCCCCATCCAACTCTGATTGTCCTGCCTCTCCCAAACTGCACCCCTTTTCCTAAGCTTTTGGACTTTTAAACTGCCCAAGCCACAAGGACTTCTCCTTCAAAAATTTTGAAGAGAGGAAATGTGTTGGACTGGATTTGCTCTTCGCACGAAACTTAAGCTCATTTGGGACAGATTGAGCCTCCTTTGCTTTGCCCTTTGCACTCCTCTTTTCTGTTGCCAACCCTTTTTCTAGAATCTCTTCAGATGGAGCCTTCTCAGTAGGCCCATGCCTCACAAGCTCCTTAACCCTAAAAGAGACCGTTTATTCCATAAAAATCCCTTTATCTTGAAAATTCAAATTCAAATGACGCTTGGGATTCAAAGTCAGATGCATCTTCTGCAAATTTTTCATCCCATTGGCAATGGCATAATTTCTGCTCTAGGGTCATGCATTCCTCAACCAGAGACACCTGATAAAGGGTTTTTATTAATTCTCATAGCCTCACACCCCACTATGGTCCTGATTCTGATCCTGATGTATTCAAACTCCTCTAATGTCAGGGTTGCGTCGTCAACCTCAACTAATGTGCCTAGTAATGTTTCAATCTTTTCAAAGCATTATGGATTCCACAGTTTTAGAGGTAATCCCCTGCATCGCACCCATACGAATTTATCTAGCACTACGAAATTATCTTCCCATGGGATAATTGTGTCAAACAGCTCTTCGAACCATTCCTTGTTTTCCTCAACAACTTTTTTAACTCTCTTAATGTTTCCCCCCATTAACAGAATGTGAAAACCTCCCAAGTATTTGACCTTAATGAAGTTGAACCCTTCCAGAATAAAACTTTCATTCAATTTTCCTACGTTGCTTAAGTCCAAAACTCTCCCAATGTAGCACTATTGAAGCCAATCCTTAGGTGTTTCTTCCACTTTAAAATGTGTACCATTTATTCTTGCTTTGTCTTGTGAACGTTTGTGTTCCCATTCTTGACAACGTGTGCATATGACTTGTTGGTTCCTTTTGCCCTCCACATTTTGTCTTCTCCTTCTATTTATCATTCCATTCCTTTCTTGTTTTTGCTATTTGGTTGTATTTGGGTCTATTAACATTTATTTTTCAAGATCAAATCCAAATAGAATTAAGTTTTTCTCCATCTCCCTACTGTTATGAACATCCATGAATCTAACAAATCCGAACCTTTGCTCCTTGATGTTCAATCTCCTAGAAATAAAAATGTCACTCACCCTTCGTCATCTCTGAAAGACCTTCCACATGTCCGATTCTTTGAAATCAAATGGAAAGTTTGAGAAGAAGAAGGACGTCCCCCTTCTAAGATCCATAATATTCAAGTTAAAACTTTGAAAAAGAGAAAAGAGAGCATTTTCTTATAGTGTCACAACACTTCTATCTCTCTCGTAAGGTTATATAGGATGATTTTTTGGTAAAAGGTGTTGACTTGGAACTATAAATTTGTTATCAAAAAAGTTAATGACTTTGTAAGATATAAAGAATTTTATTATCGGATTTTTTATATGAATTGAAATATCAATTTATTCATTATTTTTATCGATAAAAAAAATAATATATACATAGTTTAGATGGGATGACAAAGTAGGTTAAATGGACTTGATGATTAAATAATACATATCGTTATAAATTAGTTAAGAAATTTGAAAATACTATAAAATATATTTTCTTATTTAAATTTTGATTAGTAAAATTTTCCAATAAAAAATCCAAAATTCGTTTTAATGTTAACCCTTACCAAATTTATAAAAGGATATATTTCTAGTCAGAAGGTCAATATGTTTTCTAGTTCTACTTTTTCTTTCTTTCTTCCCTTGACCGACCGAGCCCAAACCCCAGCTTCAAACTCCAAACCTAAAGACTTCATGGTTTGAATACTAGAAATGGGGTATAGATTATGACACCACATATATGAGTGTAGAAATAGGCTTAGATGGAAGGACAAATAATGCAAAAGCGCGGGAACAAACATGAGCTGGGGGAAACAGCGAAATGAGAAACAAGTTATTGTACTTGTTGGTGCGATGATCACAAATCCACAACTAGGGTCCTCCAATACTTAATTAGTTATGTCCCAAAGCAAGAGTTGGAGAGGAAAGTGATAGGAAATCAATGCCCTATGACCCCTGCCTTCTAATTTCCAGCTACATCTCTGCCAACTGTCTTTTTCTTCCTTCTTCCATCTATGGCTTCCCAATAAATAAATAACTAACTCTACTCTTATTTTAATTTTTTCATTGGGAATTTTTTTATATGGAGTAATTGTGAATTCAAATATCTAAGGGAGAACTTAAAAGCTCAAATGATAAAAAAGAGTCCAAAGAAATGAAAAGCCTACTAGTCAAGATAAAAAAGAAAGAAAGAATCTTCAACCAAATTCTCAAGTGCAATTTTGAACAAACAGAGATTAACATTTCACTAGAGTTTGAGGTGAGTCTTCTTTGTAAACAGATTTAGAAAAAAAAAAAATATGATCAAGCATATGAAAACTGAATGTTGGAATTAAAATTCAAATATATTCTAAAATGTGTATTTTATAGCACTAATATGCGCCAATTAAAAAAAAAAAACGAATATATTAAAATTTGGTATGATACGATAATTTCAAAAATTTGGTTTGTCTAAAATATTGTCTTCCGATATTTTATAGCACTAGAGTTCTGTCCTCAAATAATTTTTTTATTCCGAATATTGTCTTCCGATATACTTAGACAATTTTGTCTCAATGTAAAAAATGTCACAATTAATAATTTTATGGCATTTTTTATTTCTTTAAACTCTTTATAATTATGAAAAATCATGATTTTACTAAATTCGTAGGAAAAATTCGTGGAAAGGTTCTTGAAGAGCAAAATATGCGAAACTATGAAATTTTAGGAGAAGAAAAAGCCCATTGAGCAATAAATAATAAAAAAACAGAAATACACTATAAAATAAAATTTAAAAAAATCAAGATTTGTTGTACACTTCTGTTATTCAAAATCTATTTCCCACAAATTAGAGTGAAATCCAAATTAAGGAAAAAAGGAGAAGATACTAATTAAAATGGGTTTTAATGCTCTATTTTAGAGAGGAATGAGGCATTCTGTGGTATTTGGCATGTTATATCAAATCAAAGAAGTGCATTCCTGCTTCCATGGTTCCATGGCCTTTGTTATGATGGAGCAGCATCCCCTTTCTAATCCCAAAACCAAACTTCTTTCTTCTCTATCATATCATATTATCATATTAGATAATGATGTAAAACTTAAGATTTTTTTATAAATCACATTATAATTCTTAATACTATTATTTTAATATTTTTTATATCATTTAATTTCAAACATATATTTATTATATTATATTTATTTCTAAATTCATCAAATCAAAAATATGTTTTATACAATTTCATATCTCGTGAAAGTATCATTTTCCAACCATATTTATTATCCATGGGACCCATTCCATTTGTCACTTCAACCTCAACCACAGTTTCTTTCCACAACTTCTCCACAAAAGAATCTTCACCCTTCATTCCTCTCTATAAAATCTCCTCCACCCCGTGTGCATTCAATCAGATTCTCCCTTACATTCCCTCTTCACTCTTCTCTGAATCTCTCCTCACAAATTCTAAATCCGTTAGACTTAAAATATAGTTTGTTCAGAATGAACAAGGTTGGTTTGATTTTTCTTGTGTTTACAAAAATCATGGTGCTTCATGCCATGGCATCAGAATCTGAGGCTCCAATGCCAGGACTTAGCCAATTGGAAGTACAAATCAAGAGAGAGGTTCAGCTGAGTGATCAAAAGAGTGACAAAATTGTAGATCAACCTGTTGCTAAGTCTAGAGGGTCATCATCACAGGAAGAGGGAGACTCCAAACCAGAAGAAGCCGAGGCTCCTGATATTAGAAGGCTAGGAAAACATCATTCCACAGACAAGTCAGTGGCAGGTGGGGGTGTGATCTTAGGTGGTCTTGTCACAGTCACTTTTGCAGCTGTCTTTTGCTACATTCGGGTTACAAGGAAAAGTGTTAGTGAACAGTGATCACTAAGCTCTAGTTAAATTTTTGTGTTTTTTAGTTTCTCTATTGTAGGATTAGTCTAGGGATAGGAAGTAAAATGGACAGTGAAACAAGACACTGGCTTGTATCAACAGATGTGTGATGTTGTTCAGATTATAATGTGTAGTGAATATATGAGATACTGTTTGAAAACATCATATGTTCATTCTCATTTTCAGCGAGAAAAATTGTTCAGATACAAGTACATAACTTTCGTTCATATACGAGAGAGCAGAAGGTGGCTAAGCAATCCAGATTACCTTTTCTGCATAAGATTCCTTGCAGATTTCTTCATAGTAAATTAACCACCCATTACATGGTGTATACGTTGAGTTTGTGACAGTGTAGTGATTATGATTAAATTAAGGAAAATGATGTTTTCATGATATTTTAACTAAATTAATGCTAATATAATGTATAACGAACAAGGGGTTCCCATAAAACAAAAAGATAATTGTATCTATCATCTACAGACAAAAAAATGTAGAATATTAAGTAGTACATAAACTCTTAATGATTCTGTTAGGTAACTTAATTCCCTTAAATATCCTATTTCTATAATATATCACTCTAACTGAATAAAAGATTGTTTCTTTTTTTTACCTCTTTCTACCCACCCACTTCTCTTACATGGTATCACAAACTTGTGATTTTTTTTTTCACAATGTCTTCGTCTTCCTCCCATGCTTCCTCTTCTTCCTCCCATGCTTCCTCTTAAACCACTTCTTCCTTTTTCTCTTTCATTTCTTACACACAATTCCATACTTTCTCTACTCCTCTCACTCTAAAATTCACTAATGAGAACTTTCTTGTTTGGCGCCAACAAATTCTTATCCAAGTTGAGGGTCTTCATCTTCTGCAGTTCTTGGATTCCTCTTCTACGCCTCCATAATACCTCTCCACTGACTCTGTCACTGTCAATCCTGCTTATCTTCTGCACAAGCAATAAAATCATCATCTTCTTGTTGTCTGGATTCTTGCATCAATGTCTACTTCTAGGATAACTCAGATGGTTGGCTTGCGCTATGGGATAAGTTGAATGTTTACTATCCCTCCCATACTTGTGTCAAGGTTTGTCAACTCAAACTTCAACTTAAATCCCAGAAATGTGATCGTTCCATTTCTGTATACATTCTAGCCATCAAAAGAGTAGTAGATTCTCTCGCTGCTATTGGTTCACCAATCTCCTTTGAATATCATATTGACGTCATCCTTGACAGTTTACCGGAGGAATACGACAACTTCACACCTCCATCACTTTGCGTCTTGATCCATATACGGTTGAAAATATTGAGTTTCTTCTATTGGCTCAAGAAGATCGTTTTGACAAACATAAGTTTCTTGATTCGTCTCTTGCACAGGCCAATCTTACTTCTACCAATTGGGTTCCTTCATCATCTTCCAAGATTTCTTTCCGCGGTGGTTGTGCCTCATCCAAAACGTTTTACAATAACAAATGACAGAATTTCTCTCGCCCTCCTCATAAATATTCTTGGCGGGCTTTTGTCTCTTCTTCATATCAACAACCATGTGTTCAGTGTCAATTGTGTTTCAAGTTTGGACATACTGCATTAACTTGTTGGACAAGGTTTGATCGTGGCCTTTCTTCTATTATCTCTGCTAACACGTCTTCTTTTCAGCCCACTCTCAATGACCTTGGACCATCCATTTTGGGCACTCCTTCCATGGTTAGCGATCCTCTGTGGTACCCGGATACTGAAACCACTCATCACATCATGCATGATTCTTCTATTTTCTCCAAGAAATAGAATTACACTAGTACTGATAATGTCCAACTTGGTAATGGCTCAGGTATACCTATTCACAATGTTGGTTTTGCTTCTCTTTGCAATATTTCTTCCAATCATTTCTTTACTCTTAATAATCTTTTATATGTTCCATTTGTTAACAAAAATCTTTTGAGTGTTTCTCAATTTACTCGTGACAATGGGGTTTTCTTTGAATTCTTCCCTAATCATTACTATGCCAAAAATCAGGTTACAAAGGAGATTATACTCCAAGGAAGGATTCGTGATAGCCTTTATGTTTTTCCCACTTTAGAATGTCCTCTATATCTATCTGTTAATACTACTTCATACAATTCTGCTGTGAATACTTATGACCTTTGGCATAGATGTCTTAGCCATTCTTTGTCTAAAATTGTGCATCTTGTTACGCGTTTAAACGATGTTCCTTATAATACAAATGTTTCTTTTTGTGATTCTTGTGCAAGAGCTAAGGCTCATCAACTTTCTTTTACACACTTACACATAGATTATACTGCTCCACTGCAACTTTTTTTGTTGATATCTAGGGACCTTCTCATGTTGCATCCACTCAAGGTTCTATGTATTATGTTGCCTTTGTTGATGCGTTTTCCAAATATACTTGGTTATATCTCATCTCACACAAATCACAAGCCACCTCTGCGTTTTTACAATTTAAATCACTTGTAGAAAATCAAATTGGCTATTCTTTAGAAACCCTTCAAACTGATAATGCAAAAGAATTCTTATCTTTGACCAAAGTTTTAAACATATATGGTATTTCTCACATACTTACTTTGCCACATACACACGAGCAGAATGGCTCGATTGAACGCAAACATTACCACATCGTTGACACTAGTTTAGCTCTTCTTGCTGCCGCTTCTCTCCCTTTTCGGTTTTGGGATGAAGCGTTTTCTTCTGCAGTTTATATTATCAACATCTTACCCACTCCTGTTTTAAAAAATCTTAGTCCCTATGAAAATAATTTTTCTTGCAAACCTGATCATAATTTTCTAAAGATTTTTGGATGAAGTTGTTATCCTTTGCTTCGCCCATATAATCAACATAAGTTTGATTTTACATCTTCGTTATGCTTATGTCTTGGTTATGATCCTCATCGCAAAGGTTATCTTTGTTTAACTGATTCTGATAAAACTATTTTTTCTTGGCATGTTATTTTTAATGAGTATATTTTTCCTTACTCTATGCCTGACACTCCTTTCAAGCTTTCTGATACTACATATATTGAACCTCATCCTTCCCCATCACCTTTTACTGTTGTCTCCATTTCTCCTGCATCATCTTTTCATGACAACCATACTGAGTCATTGCCTATGTTACCATCTGCATCATCATATTCTTCTCCATCTCCTACTTCGACACCAATGGAAGCTCCAAATCTTAATATTCATCCTATGATAACCCGTGCTAAGGATGACATTTATAAACCCAAAGTTTTTTAGTTCTCTGTTACCACTGACTCTTTTGAACCCTCCACGTACAAACAAGTTATGGCTAATTCTCATTGGTTTCAAGCGATGCAAGATGAGTATGACGCACTTATGCACAACAATACCTGGACATTAACTTCACTACCTTCTGCTGCTAACATTGTCGGGTGTAAATGAGTTTTCAAAAAGAAGTATAATGCAGATGGCTCGCTTCAAAGATACAAGGCACGGTTGGTAGTCAAAGGCTTTCATCAACGTGAGGGACATGATTTTACAGATACGTTTAATCTTGTTATTAAACCTACTATTATTCATTTAGTGGTCACAATTGCCTTATCTTCTTGTTGGCCTATTCATCAGATATACATTAACAATTCCTTTCTTTATGGTGATCTGGATTCCTCTGTCTATATGCAACAACCTCCAGGGTTTACAAGTTTTGATAGCTCTCTTGTTTGTCATTTAAACAAAGCAATATATGGTCTCAAGCAAGCTCCTCACTTTTAGTTTCAGAAACTCTCCAACACTCTTATTCGCATGGGTTTCTCATCTTCTAAAAGTGATATCTCTTTGTTTACTTGTTTCACTACTATTGACACACTTTTTCTCTTAATTATGTCGATGGTATTTTAGTCACTGGTAGCTCCTCAAGTTTAGTGCAAGGTTTTATTCAACATCTCAGCTCTATTTTTGCTTTGAAGGATCTTGGCCAACTCCATTAGTTTTTTGGAGTTGACGTTACTTGGCTTAATTATAACACTCTTCATATTTCACATTTCAAATATATTCAAGATCTTCTCAGGCATATATGAACATGCTTGATTCTAAACCTCATCCAACTCCCATGGTTTCCTCCCTACGTCTTACCGCTGATGACTCTGTTTCATTTGATGTTCCCACTCTCTATCACTCTGTTGTTGGAGCTCTTCAATATGTTACTCTCCCTCGGCTTGAACTCTCCTTCTTCGTCAATAAAGTCTGCCAATACATGCACAACCCACAACAAACTCATTGGAAGGCTGTTAAGAGAATTCTTCGCTATCTTGCAGGCACCGTGACACAAGGTTTACGTCTTTACTCTTCTCCAAGCTACTCGATCGTTGGTTTTAGTGACTCGAACTGGGCCACTAACTTGGATGACCGAAAATCAACCTCGGGTTACTTCATCTTTGTTGGTCGAAATCTAGTTTCATAATCTTCTAAGAAACAGAAGGTTGTCTTCTGCAGCAGTATCGAGGCCGAAATATAGAAGTGTAGTTGTTGCCCTTGTTGACATTATTTGACTCACGTTTCTGATGCATGAACTTCGCGTTCCCACTTCAACACCACAAATTTGCTCCGATAACATGGGGACAGTTCAACTTACTGTCAATCCAATCATGCATTCACGTTCAAAACACTTTGAGTTTGACTTACACTTTGTTCAAGAAGACTATGTGCATGATAAATGTCTCACGCTTCTTCACTTGTCAGCTCAGTTTAAGTAGCAGATATATATTCACAAAACCTGTCTCTTTGTTTCATAGTTTTAAACCTAAACTTAAGGTATTTGATTCACCTAACTGTGTTCTAAATCTCTTTTTTTGAAGTTCACTTTATTAATATTATTGTTGCATTGTTTTAATCGTCGAAGATGGTGGAGTTTAAATATGACATATGTCCTTCTCAACTTTAGTAAATATAAATATAATTTTAAGACTGTAAAGGTGTTACTTATTTTTTTTTCTTTTTTTAGGAGTAATTAAAGGAAAAGTAAATTAGGCTGTAAATAATGATATTGAAATAGAATCATACAAAAATTATCATAAGAGTCTCACCATTTATTGAAATGATTTTTCATCTTCTTTCATTCAAACATCTTATCATTTGTTAAAACTACTATGATTCTTATTTGTTAAAAAATCTCGCCATTTCTACCAAATTATTTCTCATCTTCTTTCCTCCAAACGCCATATACATTAATTTTATTTTCTCCCATACATAATTTATCAAGTTCTGCCTATACATAAAACCACTA
>Ga0123341_1006694_pt1 | contig 10441 bp, 13 predicted proteins | sample Turbeapinknodule_FD_89959 | JGI IMG/M metagenome (GOLD analysis project Ga0123341, IMG submission 89959) | Root nodule microbial communities of legume samples collected from Mexico - Turtle bean Mexico pink nodule | ecosystem: Host-associated > Plants > Roots > Nodule | place: Mexico: Nepantla...
TGCTTTTACATGCTGCTTTAATTTCGAAATATTTCTCAAACCCACTATGTTATTAGCTTACTTTAACACAACATGCTTTTCCTTTTCCTTTTTCTTCTTCTTTTATGCTTTTACATGCTGCTTCAATTTCGAAATATTTCTCAAACCCACTATGTTATTAGCTTACTTTAACACTATGTCATATATATCAATTATTATCATGCCCGGTAACACTATGTCAACACATGAATAAACACCACACACGTGTTCATCTTTCAATGATGAGTTCTTTTATAGGATTATGTTAATTAGAAATTGAGATGTGGATACATGACATAGATATATATCTAATTCTTTTTTACTTGTTTTGATCTTTGACTTGATCTTTGACAAAAAGGATACAGAGGTATCCATTTGGTTCATATTTATAACTAATATTGTATGTTGATGGCTGAAAAAAAATATTGATGTGTCCGTGGGTTACTAAATAATTAAATATTTCCATTATTATTATTTTATATTACTGTATGGCAACATTTTATTATTAACAATTTAAATATCTTTAAATTTATATATGTTAAGCCTTGTCATTTTTCTTATCATGATATATGTTTTGATGAAACCTTTGTAGTTAAAGTTGGATACACATTTAATTTGAATTGAAATTTTTAAAAATTTATATTTCTGTTAAAATTAATAACTCTGACTTCAAAGCAAATAAATAGGTCCTTACCAAGTTACATGTGTTGTTCGAGAACTGGTAGTTAGGAAGGAAAAAAAACAGAACAACTTTTGTTTTATTATAATTGAATAATAAAATAACAATGATTATAAGCATATATTTTTATTTATTTATCATTTTTATACTTTAGCATTTGGTGTAACTAATGTTTATTTTTTTAAAGGTTAAACATTTTGTAATTGATTCATCTTAATTAAAATTTTGAAATTGAATTCACAAGAAAAACAACACATTATTACAAAAAATTTACTCTATTTAGGTGGATTTAATAAGCTTTATTTAACGTTGTATAGAGAAGCATGTTAAATGTTGTTTTCTTAGAGTGCCACTATTAAGAAAAAAAGTTCTAAATAATATATTATCCACAATATTTATCTAAATAACGTTGCGTAATATTTATGATTAGAATTTGGTTATTGAAAAGTTGAGCTAATTTTTATTTTGGTTTCATCGTCAAAAAAAAAAAAAGGTTACAACTTAGTTTTTCAAGAACCAAATTCTAACCTAATTTTTTAGTTTTTTATAAAAAAAACTATAACTGTATAAAATTTTAAAAATAAAGATTAAAAATTTAATAATGAAAAGAGTTAATATTTTAAAACTCGATGTTTAATTTTTTTATAATTGTGGCCGACCGACATCATGACGTGTCTCGGTCTCCCTGCCCGAGATGACCGAGACACTCGCTGACGTGTCCCAGTCAACCTGGTCGAGCTAGTTGACATACCACGCACGACCAGGTCGACCGACACGTATAACCATTAACGCTCAAACCAAGGTTAGTGAAGCTAAACTATCATTAAGAATTAGGTAATGCAACCCTAAGTGTGATCCATTCCGCAAATGAGGTCCAATGAGGTAAGCCCATTAAAATAATATAAATAGCACACATTTCAAGGAACAATGTACGTCATTTATTACTGTGCACCTACCCTAGTGTCGATCACCCACTTTACTGACTTGAGCGTCAGAGTGCCTTCTGCAGGTACCTCCCCCATTTGACATTCACCCGAGATTGAGCGTCGAAGGAATAACACGAAGGCGAGAAGGACCCTAGTGAAGCCCTAGCAATCTGCCCAACCGAAGGAGGAAGATGAAGACTTCAATAGTTCTCTAGGTCCTATCTCCCTAGCAGGAACAATTGGCGCTCACCGTGGGACCGAGAGAAACTAGCTGAAGAGAGAAAGTAGATAGTCTCAACCAGAAGCATGGAAATGATGACTGATGCCGACCATGCAACGCTGCTCTGTCTCTCCAGAGAGAGATGGTCGAGATGAGGAGGAGGACAGAGGAAGATCCAGAAAAATGAACAAGAGATGCAAGCTCTCCGAAGGGAGAATGACGAGATGAAGATAAAGCTGATGGAGGGAGGACCGTCCACTGGACCGACCAATGTGGTCAGCAGGTCCTTCGCCTCTCCTCCTCAGCCGAGACCGATGGAGGAGACAAGAGACAAGTTTCTCACCCACGAGATGGAGGGAGAATCCTTTCTGAACAGGTCGACCAGAATAACCATCACCACGGACTCGGCTCGCCGACACCCGTTCACCAACACCATCATTGAAGTCCCACTACCAGACAAGTGGAAGGGTTTCAACCGAGACCGATATGACGGGTCTACCGATCCGGACGAGCATAATGATGCATACACCACCCATATGACTCTCTACACCTCGGACGATGCAGTCTTATGTTGAGTGTTCCCCACATCCCTGAAGGGAGCAGTCCTCTGCTGGTTCACCAAGCTCTCACCCAACTCCATCGACAACTTTGTCACACTCGTGACAAAGTTCGAGACTCAGTTCACCACCAGTAGGCCACACCACCTGACCTCCATCGCCTTGGTAGGCATCCTCCAGGAGAATGGAGAGTTGCTGAGAACCTTTGTTGATAGGTTCAACAAAGTGGCAATGAGCATCCGGAACCTCACCCCGGACGTTGCCATGCATCACATGATGACGGCCTTGTGCCCAGGACTTTTTGCTTACAACCTGTGCATGCAGCCGACCGACAGCCTAGACGAGCTGAGGAAGAGAGCTGCTAAGTATATGCAGCTGGAGGAACTCAGAGAGTTCTGTAACCAAGCCCGAGCCGAGGCTATTGGAGAGAAAAACAAGGAACAGAAGGACCGCCAAGGTCGGTCAGGCCAGCGGGGCGACAGGTGCAGAGACAATAGAGATCGGCCCATCCGATTCTTATGGTATACACCCCTGACGGCCGAGAGGGGAAGAATTCTGGACGAGGCACTCAACATCGAGTTGATCCCTCCTCCCAGAAAAGTGGCATGCCCAAACAATGCCGACCGAAGGAAAAAATGTCGGTACCATCAGAACAGTGGACACTCTACTGAGGAATGCCAGGCTCTGAACGACAAGATTAAAGAGCTCATCCAGGTCGGGCACCTGCACCGATTCGTTAGGAATGGCCGAGACACAAGACGCTCACCTCGCAGAGAGGAGCCCTCCAAGAGAATGAGATCACCTCCACGAGGCCGCAAGGACGATCACCGGTCTTGGAGAGACGACCCTCCTCGCATGGATGATCCTCCTAGGGAGGCCGATAGAGGAGGTAACCGAGAGGTTATCAACACCATAGCCGGTGGCTTCGCCGGAGGAGGGAGCACCAACAACGCCCAGAAGAAACACCTGCAGGCGGTGCACTAGGAGAATGCGGTGACATTCCGGCCGAGGATGCCACCCATCACCTTCACATATGAAGACTTCAAGGGTGTGGATTACCGTCAGGACGACCCCATGGTGATATCGGTCGATATAGACCGATTCACCATCAGGACCCTTGTGGACCAAGGGAGTTTAGTAGACATCCTCTACTGGAAAACGTTTAAGGCCATGAGGATACCCGAGGCTGAGATGGTGCCTTACGACAACCATGGTGTCGGGTTCTCGGGCGAAAGGGTGGGTACCCCAAGGGCTACATTAAGCTCTACACCACCTTCGGCCAGGAGAAGAATACCAAGACCATAAGGATCCGGTACCTGGTCATCGATGCCAATACCTCATACAACATCCTCCTCGACCGACCGTCCATCAATCGACTGATGGCCATCGTATCGACTGCTCACCTGGCAATGAAGTTCCCTTCGAAGACGAGGGACATTATTACGGTCCACGTGGACCAGAAGGAGGCACGAGAGTGTTATGCTGAAAGCCTCCGGGTGGAACCCTTAAGGAACGACATCTCTACCAAGAGAAAGTCCTCCCGAAAGGACCGCTCACCCAAGGAGGCTCGACCGATGTCAGTCGAGCCAACCGTCGCGTTAGTAGAACTTTACCCCCGAGCGACCGAGGACAGACTGGAGGCAAGGCAAGAGCTGAGGAGGGTACCCCTCCTTGATGAAGAACACAACATTGCTGTAGGGACGACCATGGCAGCTGTCGAGGCCGATATCATGCACGCCGCGCTAAAAAAGAATGTGGACCTGTTCGTGTTGACACCGACTGACATGCCGGGAGTGAGCCCGAACATCATCACCCATAGACTGTCAATATTTAAAGAAGCCCGACCGATCTTCCAAAAGAAGAGGGATCTGGCGATGAAAAACGCCTAGCAGCAAAAGTAGAAACTGAGAAGCTTCTGTCGCCCGGGTTCACACGGGAGGCCCGGTACACGACTTGGCTGGCCAACGTCGTCATGATCACCAAGCCGAACGACAACTGGAGGATGTGCATCGACTACAATAACCTCAACAGCGCATTTTCGAAAGACTCCTATCCCCTACCCAACATCGACTGCCTGGTGGATGGGGTGGCCGACCATAAAATTTTGAGCTTCTTGGACGCTTATTTCGGCTACAACCAGATAAGTATGCACCCCAAAGACAAGGAGAAGACGACCTTCATGATGGTCGATGCCAACTACTGCTATGAGGTCATGCCGTTTAGCTTCAAGAACGCAGGGGCGACCTACCAGCGCCTCATGGACAAAATCTTCAAAGGTGTAATCGGTAGAGGTGTATGTGGACGACATAGTAGTGAAGTCCGACTCCTTTGAACAACATGTGAAGGACCTCGACGAGGTGTTCAAGGCCCTCAGAGGGGCCAATATGAAGCTCAACCCCGAGAAGTGAACATTCGGGGTTGAGGGAGGGAAGTTTATGGGCTTCATGCTCACCCACAGGGGGATAAATGCCAACCACGATAAATGTCAAGATATACTTAGCATGAGAAGTTCAAAGAACATCATGGAGGTACAACAACTCCTAGGGCGCCTGACCGCCCTCTCTAAATTCGTCCCCCGCCTGACCGAGAAAACGAGACCGATGGTCCAACTGCTTCAGAAGGCTGCCAAGTTCAGCTGGGACGACAGGGGTGAAGACATCTTCAAGCAGTTGAAGGAATTCCTGACATCCCCATCTGTCATCTAGAAGCCGAGACCCGACCATCCAATCCTGGTGTATCTCGCAGTCTCGGAGGAAGCAGTCAGTGCTGCTTTGGTGTAGGAGGCCGAAGGCGAGGAACGACCGATATATTTTGTCAGCCAAACCCTCCATGCGGCCGAGACGAGTTACCAAATGATCGAGAAGGTGGCTCTCGCCTTGGTCCTCACAGCGAGACGGATGCGCCCCTACTTCCAAAATCACTCAATAACTGTAAGGACCAACTACCCTATTTTTAAAATTTTATCTAAGTCAGACCTTGGTGGGAGAATGATAGGCTGGTCAGTCGAGTTGTCTGAGTTTGACATCCATTATCAATGAAGGGGGGCCATCAAGTCTCAGTGCCTGGCCGACTTCTCGGCCGAGCTAATACCACTGCCCACCCTCTCGGGTGGGTGGACACTCTATGTTGATGACTCATCCAACAAAATGGCCTGTGGAGCAGGAGTCGTCCTGGAAGGCCTGGGAGACTTCCTCTTGAAGCAAGCACTTCGGTTCAGGTTTTGGGCAACCAACAACCAGGCCGAGTACGAGGCCTTGCTCGTTGGGCTAAACCTATCCTATGACGCGGAAGCACGCGAGGTCACGTGCAAAAGCGACTCCAAAGTTATCGTCAGCCAGGTCAAAGGAGAGTTCGAGGTGAAGGAGCCTCTATTGCAACGATACTACCACGCGTCCAAAAATAGCATCGCCCGATTCAAGAAAGCACCCTTGGAACACATACCGATGGAGGAAAACAAAAGGGCTGATGCCTTATCTAGGCTATCAATCACCAAGAAAAAGAGCCACTAGAGGTTAGTCATACAGATATGGCTGAGGCACCCGAGTGTGTCCGAGATCGAATGCCTGGCAATAACCGAGGTCGGAACTGATATCTGGATGACACCCATCATCTAGTACCTAGAGGATGGCATGTGCAAGCTAGAGCAAGAAAAAACGATGAAGCAACAATGTGCCCGATACACCATGATTAACGATGATTTTTACTTAAGAGGATACTCGACTCCCCTGCTGAAGTGCATCACCAGTGAGCAGGCCGAGTATGTCCTGACCGAGATCCACGAGGGGGTCTGCGGAAACCACTTAGGGGCGAGGACGATGACCGCTAAAGTCCTGAGAGCAGGCTACTACTAGCTGACCGTCCAAGGTGAGTGTGTCGAGTACGTGAAGAAATGTGCCAAGTGCCAGGAGTTCGACCCTCTCCATCGTACAAGGCTGGAAGAACTGCACAGTCTTATCTCCCCATGGCCGTTTTCCATTTGGGGATGGACATTATCAGTCCCTTTGCGCCAGGAAAAGGGCAGACCAAGTTCCTCCTGGTAGAGTCGACTACTTTACCATATGGATCGAGGCCGAACTACTTGCATCCATCTCGGTCAAAAATGTTCAAAATTTCGTATAGAGGAGCATTGTTTGCCGATTCAGCGTCCACCATACAATAATAACTGATAATCGCCGACAATTCATTGACCGAGGTCTCCAGTCCTTTTATGACGACCTATGCATTAAGTCAATCACGGCCTCGGTAGAGCATCTACAAACCAACGGACAGGCCGAGACCGCCAACAAGGTCATACTCAATGAGCTGAAAAAATGCCTGGGCAAGACAAAAGGCCGATGGACTGAGGAGCTGATAGAAGTACTTTGGGCATACATATACACCTCCAAGACTACCACGCAGGAGACACCTTACTGCCTAACATATGGGGCCGAGGCCATGATCCCAGTCGAAGTGGGCGAGCCCACCATACGAAGGCAGATGTTCGACCTCACCCTAAACGAGGAAAGCCTAGCGGTCAACCTCGATTTGGTAAGTGAGCTTCGTGACAAAAACAGGATTCGAGAGACCGCATGCAAGCTTCGGGTAGCAAGGCGGTACAGCACAAAGGTCTGACTGAGGAGCTTCCAGAAGGGAGACCTTGTTTGGAGGATGCGCAACGATGCGAGAAAAAATGAAGGGAAGTTCTCGTCCAACTGGGAGGGGCCTTTCCAAGTCTGAGAAGTCGCAAAGGGGGGAGCTTATCACTTGGAATGGCTTTCGGGAAAAATTGTACCGAGGACGTGGAATGCCACGCACCTCAAGTTTTATTACAACTTTATTAAATAAAGTCACACACTCTTTCCTCACCCTACCAGGGATGTTTTGACGAGGTGTTTCCCTCAAAGTACTAGCATAGTTCTCCTGCAATCCTCAGCTCGGTCTGGATGAAGCCTTAACCGGCATACCCTGCCGAGACCGATCAAGTAGGGTTGGTCTGGATGAAGCCTTAACCGGCATACCCTACCAACACCTCACACTCGGCTCGGTCTGGACGAAGCCTTAACCGGCATACACTGTCGAGACTGATCAACTAGGTTTGGTCTGGATGAAGCCTTAACTGGCATACCCTGCTAGCACCTCACACTCGGCTCGGTTTGGATGAAGCCTTAACTGGCATACCCTACCGAGACCGATCAACTAGGTTTGGTCTGGATGAAGCCTTAACCGACATACTCGGCCGAGATCGACCAACACGCCCAAGTTAACGTTATAACTTGGCACAAATAAACTCACATAATTAATGGCTGACCGCCCATTCAATTTGTTCGATTAACGCAATCACAATTAATGGTCGACCGCTTATTCAATTTGTTCGATTGACGCAACCATAGTTAATGGTCGACCGCCCATTCAATTTGTTCGATTAATGCAACCACACTTAATGGCCGACCGCCCATTCAATTTGTTTGATTAACGCAATCACAATTAATGGTCGAACGTCCATTCAATTTGTTCGATTAAAGCAATCACAATTAATGGTCGACCGCCCATTCAATTTGTTCGATTAAACAATCACAACTAATGGCCGACCGCCAATTCAACTTGTTTAAATACGTCTTCGAGTTAATGGCCCACCGCCCAAACAAATGAAGACAGACATTTTTAACTTGTGGAAATGTTTTCTACAAATTCAATTAGACCGAATGAAAAAGAAAGAGCGATAGATTAAAATTTGCAAAAGGGGAGGCCACACCCCGACGTCTGAGGAGAGAGAAAAATACAAAGCAAGAAAAGGCCACAGCCCGGTCGAAGGCAAACCTATTCCTGATCAACTTCAACACACTCGCCCTCCTCGCCCTCGGTCAGTCCGGCCTCCTGTGCCGCCAAAGCACCCACCTCGACACTGGGCACTAACCGACTCTGGTAGACCTCACAGTCGAGGTCAAAAGCACCAGAGGCCGGCAACCCCCCATAAAGAACATGGGCTTGGCGCACGGCTTGGTTGAAACATTGCTTCAACAACTCCTCGGACTCCTCGAAGTTGTGGTCAAGCTCAGCTTCAGCCTCGTCTTTCGCAGCTTGGAGGGCGGCCAATTCAGTGGTCGAGGATGAGAGCTTCTCATCCCTCTCCTCAACCATCTTTTTCAGTTGGGTGATCTCAGCCGCCGCCCTCAATGCTCGACCTTTTCCGCCGCCAGCTGTCTCGCCTCGACAACCTCTTGCTGAGCGAGCTCCCTCTCGGCAGCCTTCCGAGCAATCCTTTCCGATAGGTCGGAGTTAGCAGCCAAAGACTACTTCATATCACCCGAGGCCTCGCCCAGCTAGTGCTCCAACCAAGGTATCTCCTCGGTGTGACGCTCTTTCTCTTGAAGTCCCAACTAGACCAGGATGACCGAACGACACATCAGCTCTAGGCTGCCCCTCAGCAAGTCCGAGGACGGGACGCCTCAGATGACCTCCCGAGTCTTCTCAGAGAGTGCTACGCGAACCCTTCACGCAAACTGGAGGTCGGCCCCCAGAAGGGCGAGAGGTGATGGTGAGACCCCATCGCTCGGTCATCCTCAGAAGGCCCAGCCACGCGTCTAGGCGAGGGAGAGTCCACCTCAACCGCGTCTCAGGGAGGTGGAGGTGTCGGCATGGATCCCGGGAAACAGGTGGTGGTGGCAATGTTCCCATCGTCTCTTGGACGTTTCTTGGACTTGTGGGAAGGGCCAGCCAAACCCTTTCGCTCGGCCGCCCGTTGTCTGTGTTTGTCAAGGGCAATAACACCGGTCGGTCGATCTTGCACCATGACTTCTGCAAAATCAAAAAATTGCAAATGTTAAAAAGAAGTGTTATAAGACTGACCGACAAAGCAAAAATAAAGACCCATAACCCTAATGGTCGCCCATCGCGCCGTCTCAACATAGGCATCGATCAACCTTCTGCATGGAAGCTTCCTCGGGAGGGCATCAAAGAGCAACAAGATCTCCAGCTCATCGGCGCCCTCCATCGGTCTCGACCACACCTTAAAATCATAGGCTGACGAGTCCAGTAAAGGGGAAACCTCGACCGACTAGCCTCGTCTAAAAAGTAGGTCGTTGCCTCTGGCCGAATAATGACCTTAACAAATGTCTCTTTAAATCTCTTGTAAGAGACAGCGAAGGAGTCAAATAATACATTCCCCGACCGACCGACCAAAGAGTGCCAAGAAACAGGCTGGGTAGGGTGAAAGGTATAATAAGAAAGAAAAGAAGAAGGAGAAGGGTGAAGACGCATGACATTACATAGCATGTGAAAGGCCTGAATGGACGCTCAGGTGTTTGGATGAATTTGGGTGGGAGCCACGTTGAGTGTCCGAAGGACGCCCATTGTGAATTTATCAAAAGGTTGAGAGACGTGTAGGTCCGAGAAAAGACATGTGTACATGTCAACAACATTAGCCGGATCGTCCCCCCTAACGACCTCTACCTGAAGTGGCACATCGGCCACCCCGATCGATAGGGAGTCGGTGGTAGAAGAAGAAGAGGAAGAAAAAGAGGAAGAAGAGGTGGAAGAGGAATGACCGACAGGGGAAGAACGACAACCGACGGGAGGAGAAGGGCGGTAAGAAGAAGATGTAGGCTGAGATAAGGTCGACATAACTAACCTTATGAAAAAGACGAGACTGAGGCAAATTTTGAGGGCGAGATATCACTCGGTTCTCAGAAATAGGGCGAGAGATTGCTCGGTTAATAGACAACTTGATAAGTGTTTAATTTCAGTAATATTTCATATTAAAATATAGGCACTTATGAGGATTTATTGCTAATTTACATATAAAATAATCCCTAATTGTTGGGACCACTATTTATAGGGCTTAGGGACCTCGGAATTCGAAACGTCGGATCAATCTCAACCGTTAGATCTCCTGAATCCAACGGTCCACAATGCTTCCTGAATTTATACCTTTTTACATTTTTTATTATCTTTATTTGAATAAGAGTATTTTATTCCCAAATTTGGTGTTAATTGCAGATTTTTAAGGAAGATTGGAGATTTGGATTAAAGATGAATGATTTGAGCTAAAAAGACAAAGATAGAA
>Ga0123341_1006695_pt1 | contig 10441 bp, 8 predicted proteins | sample Turbeapinknodule_FD_89959 | JGI IMG/M metagenome (GOLD analysis project Ga0123341, IMG submission 89959) | Root nodule microbial communities of legume samples collected from Mexico - Turtle bean Mexico pink nodule | ecosystem: Host-associated > Plants > Roots > Nodule | place: Mexico: Nepantla...
AATGTATTTTTCGTGTTTAAAATTGTGTTAGAACAGTGTATTGAAATTATTAGAAATCCAATAAATATTTTTTGAATTAGAAATTAGCATTGGTGTCCGATATGTCTATCCGACATGACACATCAAGAAGAGTGTCTGAACCTCATAAATCATAACTTTAACATTTTATTTATTTATTCGGAAAATGGATAATCATGTTAATTAAATAATTACACGATTACTTTTATTCAATGAATTTTAATTTTAGGTAGAGAGTGTAGACTTGCTTAAAATTTAAACCTAATCAAATTAGGAAGAAATAAAAGAGGCATAACAAAATTGATAGTGTTTTATGAAGTGTCAAGGGATCCACGTAAACATAAAAACATAAACATGTCAAACAAATTTATTTTTTGAACCACCAAACCAATAGCATAATCATAGAAAATTCAAGGTCAACTAAAATACTTGAACAACAAGAACAAGAAAACCCTCTGTATTACCCGTTTTCGCTTTGTCGTTTCAACTTTCAGTCATGCGTTTCTCTCTCTAGCCATCAATCATCATGTCATCGCCAAACGCCGCCCCTCAGCCCCACGCGCCGCTCCTTCTCCCGCGACCCGATGCCGCCGCGGCCCGTCTCCCTGTCCTCGCGCTCCTCCTCGGCCGCCGCGGCCACTCCGCCGTCGTCCGGGAGACTGCGGCCCGTGAGCTCGAGGAGCGCCGCGCCGACTGGACGTACTCGAAGCCAGTGGTGGCGCTCGACGTGACGTGGAACATGGCCTTCGTGGTGGTCTCGGTGGTGATGCTCGCCTGCACTGTCAAGGAGAAGCCCAACATGCCGATCCGGTGGTGGATCTGCGGCTACGCGCTGCAGTGCCTCGTCCACGTTGCGCTGGTGTGGCTCGAGTACCGGAGGAGGAGCGACGTGCCCCGGGACGAAGAGTCCGGCGGCCACCTCGATTACGATGACGTCAACGACAGCGACGAGGAGGATGTTGGATCCTCCGAGAGTTACTTTTCCACTGGGTGCGTTCAGTTTCCTTTCAATTCAATAGCTGAATTTCAATTATAAACACGCTAATTTGTTAGTTTTTGGTTTTCATGGGTTTAGATTAATAGTTTGTGTATAGTACCATAGGTTTTCTAGATGTTAGACTCAATGCAATTATGAATAGTTTTGCGATATTTCAATTAACAGTTATATCTGTACGTATACGCAATTATGGCTACCAAGGCTGGTCCAATTAGTTAGAATAGGACTCATATCCTATTAGAAGCGAGTTTGAATCTTGCTGTTGAGGACAGTGCCGGTGAATATCTTTCTATCTATATGTATGTATGTATGTATGTATGCATCTTTCTATCTATATGTATGTATGTATGCATCTTTCTATCTATATGTATGTATGTATGCATCTTTCTATCTATATGTATATATGTATGTATGCATCTTTGTCGATGTTAGGTTTGTCTTGACCTTGGTAAGTTCTTGTGACACAACATACCTAAACTTGCTAAAGAACTATTGTATCACCTTGGTGCGAGAGGCTTATTGGGTAGCGAAGGTACGAGGGAGGGTAATTGTAGGCAGCCTTATTGCATATCAAAGAGGCTGTCCAGATTGGAGCCTATGACCAACTGGATATTGTGAAATCTTTATTGTTCCTAAAGGGGAATACTAAGGCATGTTGCTAATTTGAATACGTAAGGAATCCCTCTACTTTTCTATCCTGATATGTGAACCAAGTTCTTGCTAGCTTTAGTTGCTTCAAAAGTTAATTTGACTTAGATGATACTAGAATGTTGTAGTTATAGATGATGTATGGATGAAACCATTATGGTATTATTATGGATCATGGTCTGTATATATGATTAATAAAAGTGGCATTTGACTTCTTGTGTTGAAAGGATTACAAGTGTCATTAAGATTTTAGGCAATGGAATCCTTCTACTGATATTTTGGTATAGAAGCTGTGTTTCAATTTATGTAATGTGATGACTAACTGTTGGATTATTCACTGTGGGAAAAGAAAATTAAATGTCTTTTACTGTATGAGGGCATTTGTTGCTATATTGATTTTCATCATGTTGTTTGGTTTATTATTATATACTTTGTTATATTTGCTTGACTAGGTATACTGATTTTGATTATCTCCAGATTCACAAAACGATGCACATCATTGAATACCATGGTTTCGTTACTTTGGTGGATGGTGGGCTTTTACTGGGTTGTCTCTGGTGGTGATGTTCTTCTGCAAGATGCTCCACGTTTGTACTGGTAAGTAAGGCTTTATTTAAACTGAATTTCAAGAATAATGCTTTTAATTTAACTTTTTAACCCTTTAATTGAATTGACACAACATGCATAAAAACAATATTTTCTCTTGCATTAATAATGTACATACATGTATGAGAATATTTTTCCTGCAAAAAGAGGTATTACTTGATTTGTCATTCAAAAGTTTTCAAAAGAAACTCTCCTATTTTTTATTTATTGAAGAATATGTTTATTTTATTAATGCATAAAGTTATGGCCTTTTATTTTCTTATCCAATGACTTAGTCTATCCTAATATATGAGAAATCAATTGAATACCTCTATTGTTTTTGTGAAAATAGTCCCTAATATTTAAAACGCTAAATATAGACCAAAGAAAATGATAAATAATCTTTCTTTAAAAAAAGTCATTACAAAGGACTTTTTTTTAATTAATTTTGTTTGTTATATTGCTTTTATTTTGTTAACAAAAAATTGGTTGATTGCATGATGAATTAGGCAATTATTTTGATATTCAATCTCTTTTTCTTTGGATTTGTATGTACAGGTTGGCTGTTGTCTTTCTTGCATTTGATGTCTTCTTTGCCATCTTTTGTGTTGTCTTGGCATGCTTGATTGGAATTGCCCTCTGTTGTTGTTTACCCTGTATTATTGCTATTCTCTATGCTGTTGCAGGACAGGTACGTGTTTCTCTTTTGTTTAATTATAAATCTTGACATTCAAATATTTGTTGGCTTTCAATCTCATTGCCTCATTTGATGAGACTATAGGAGGGTGCATCGGAATCGGACCTCAGTGTACTTCCGAAATTCAGATTTCAAATGATAAGCAATGAAGAAACACCTAGTAAGGGAGGTGGATCAATGATTCCTGTGGAGACCATCAATGGTTACTCAGTGAATGAACGAATACTTTCACCCGATGATGCAGTATGTTTTACTCGACTGAATTAACCTTTCAGCCTTAAAAGTAGTTAATCAATTCTGCGAGATGGTTCCTTTAACTTCTATTTTGGTCACTGCATATAAAGATTCATGCTGTAGTTTCATGAGTTCTTTGTGTGAATTTATGGTTGTTCAAAAAGCAAAAATATATAATTTGTACATTGCCATAATAACATTCAAAAGATTTATGAAAGTAATTAATCAAATTTCTTTTTCCTTTTCAGGAATGTTGTATATGCATATCTTCTTATGAGGATGGAGCAGAACTTCATGTTCTTCCATGTAACCATCATTTCCATTCTACATGTATAGTGAAATGGCTAAAGATGAATGCAACTTGTCCTCTTTGCAAGTTCAATATTCTGAAGGGAAATGAACAGGTGTGACAAAATACTAAAGAAGACCTAAAATATAATTTCAAGCTGAGCTTAACTGTAAAATAGCTCATGGTTTTCAACTGCTGATGTGTATATGTAGATAATGTCAAGACATTAAAGAATGTAACTTCTTCCTATTTGCTCGGTTTAGCTGTCATTGTTTTGCTTAACTGCTTCTGTAGAGAAAATATAGGTAAGGAGGAAAGCTGCTTAGAGAGGAGATCTAGTATTCTGTTTTGAATAATTTGTCCTTTGTTTGTAATTTGAAAGCTGTCCTATTTAACAATGGAAAGTGTGTGAGTCTAATTTCCAACTTATTTCATGAACTGATTTATGGATTTTTCTATTTGGTTTTTGGTTGAAGCAAAGATGATTTCTTTATTTTTAATTGGTTCAAGCTATACTATAGATGTGGCTTTTCAAACCTTAATATTTGGAAGACTTCGGTGTTCAGGCAGTAGGATAACGGTGCTAAGGGGGGAGACTGAACCATATCTCCCACAACGTGTTTAGTTAGAATTGACTTTCCTAGAGTTGATGAGATGTGCTTTAAAGAATAAAGCTTACGTATAATTGTTCTTTCTTCATTGAAGAAATACAAGGGTTTAAAGGTTTTCTACCTGTGGTTAACTTTATTAACTTTATGTTGAGCAATCTTATCAAACCTAGGGTTAACTCGTAAATCTTTACAAGTTTAAGAGTCTACGGTAGGATCATGAGTTGACTCGTGCGTACACTCGTTTTTTAGTAAATTTGAGTAGACTTGGTCAAACTCAATAAACTCGGTGCAGACTAACAAATTCGAGGTTGAGTCACTGAGTGTAGGAAAAAAAAAGCTCAAAACAGTTCACAAGTTGCATTCTCATCTTCATCATTGTCGTTGTTTTCCTCGCCTTACTGCACGCCTTGCTTCGTGCCTCATAGTGTCGCATTGCACACCTCTTCCTAGGTTTTGTGTTTCTCTTTCATAGGGTTTAGTAAATTAGGTTATGACATATTGAATTTAAGGTTAGGGATTTTTAAATTGAGTTGGAGCTTTTTAGCTGATTAGGTTTAAGGTGATTTTTAGGTTGAGTTTAAAAATTTTTGGGCACATTGAGAAATTTTTGGCAAATTGAGAATTTTTGGGTTGATCATGATTTTTTTTTTTAATTTTTTTGTACGAGGTAGACTCTTATGAATCTACCAGTTGGGTTTATAGACCTCCCACAAATCTGATAACCTTGATACTGAGGTTTCCAATTGTCTTGGTTTAGGTTTTTCAAATGAAACCATATACATTCATTAAAGTCGTTAAGGTAAGAAGCGTCTATCACTTTGATTGTGTTGATGTTTCAAATTTTAGTTGGTTTATCTCAATAGATAGGATTGTAATAGAAGACCGCATGTTGTCTCATAACCATGTGCAAATGGTGTGTTTCAAGTTGTATTATACGTTTTTTCTCCTTGTATCTTATGAGACAAAATGGATGAGGTATCTTATGTGGGACCAGATGAGGGTAACATGAATTTTTGTGTGTCTTTCTAACAAAATTTCAGAACGATCCACTATTGACGACAAGAGCCCACTTACATTTGGAACATTGATGTGTGCGTGAATCAACCAACCTTGTCATTCATCCATGTCATGGCTTAGGTGTGTTGAGAATGATGATATCTTTAAAACTGAATTTTATGTTTTAAACATTTTTGTTGAAAATAAAAATTTAGTGTCTTTTCATATTTATAATGGTAGGGATGATGATGAGTTTTTGTAAGAAACACCTAGCATCTGAAGTGAACACGTCTTTTAAATATCTGTGTCATATACATTTATTAAACAATGATATTTGTAGAGTACGTATAAGTGAAGTGTCAAATTCAATAAATATTTGTTGGATTTTTAACAATTCTAATATTGAAAAGAAAAAATACATTAATTTTTTAAAAACTTAAATTTATTGTAGAAATTTTTATTATGATTATAAAAATAAAAGACAAATAATTTTGAACGAGCTATAAAAAAATAACTTTATGTTACAAAAACAACTGAAATATATTTGTGCACTTAAATTTTTATTGTCAAATTGTATAATTAATAACTATATAATATATAAATTTGTGTCATCGTATCTTACTATAAATATGATATGTATATTTGTAACTGTGTGGTATCCGTTTGTGTCGGTGTGGTGTCATATTCAAATACGACTATAACTAAGTTGTTAATGTGTTTTTTGAAACTAAATTTATTACTTTGTTTATTATTAGACCTATTAGTGTGCCTGTAACTGGACAATGAAGTTTTGATGCAGTCCTCTTCAACTAGGGAAGGATTCATCATTTCAATGAAGATTTTAAAGTTAAACATTCATTCAAAATCACTCATGCTACTTGTTTAATTTCTCGTTAAAAATAATGAATGATTCATCACTTACCCTATGTTTGTTTCCCACAATTTATTGTTTATACAGATTAGAGAGTGATGAAAGCACAAAAAACAAGAAAAACGAGAAGAATGTATATTTATAATCTTTTTGTGTTGTGAACCAAAGATTTACGAAGAAACACCGACGTAATCCATTGTGATTTTGATTATGTATAAGAATGTAATATATTTTATCTCAATTTACTTAGGAAAATTAATGCTGTTTTTATTTTATCTCATACTAAAATCACGTATTTTTCAGTGTAAAAACTGAAAACGTTTAAATATTTATAGGAACTATTTTTTTTAAAATATTTGAAGGGATGCTTTATACAAATGAGAAAGGGAAAACAACAACCAACAGAAGGGAGTTTTTTCCTGTACGTTTACGTTTTTCATCCTGCACCCGTACAATATTATGCATAGACAATTATTTTTATTATTTTTTAAAAACCCTAAAACACATTACTCACATTTTTTTTTTCTTTTTTCTTACGCACACCACAAACTTACATTTTTTACATTTCTTTCTCTTTCTTTGCACACGACGACTTTATTTCATCACACAAGAATTATGAGACGAGTTTCGCTTGGTGGTATCTCTAGTGATTTGGTGGTGGTTTGGTAGTGTCTTTTCATCTTATTCCTATTGTTTTTGTTTTCCAAAATAGTTAATTTACAACATAATTTTATAGATAGGTGTGTCCATAAGTTATCTGTATTGAATTGCATTCTGGATCCACCAACACGTAAGCAAAAAAAATTCCATTATGGATTCACTAATCTATAACTAAAAAACTGTTTATGGATACAACAATCAGTAAATCAACAAATTGCTTCCAAAACACCCCTTCATTCGGAAAATTATAAAGTTTTACTTACGAAATGACCAATTCATAAATCATATTTTCACTTCCAGATTGATCGATCTGTAGCATAATTCCAGATCCTGATTTCTAGGAACCTAAAAGCACCATAACTACCCAACCTCTTAAAAAACTCAATTCTTACCTCTAAAAGCTAATCAATACTTTGACAATGCAACCTACTCCTCCACCTTGTTCCACGGAGCTGAAATGAGCTTCCACCAACGCCACCAATGAACGGAGAAGAAGAAAAGTGGCAAAACAACTCATCCCTAATGTGCTTTTCAAATAAAAAGGCCAATACTAACTTGAGAATTTTAAAAATTGTGGGGGTGCAGGAAGAAAAACATAGGGATGCATGCAGGAAGAAACACTCCCAACAAAAAGAATGGACCACGAGCCCAGAAATTGTTGGGCCAGCCCATCTCCCAAACCCGGAAACCACAGAAAGCAAAACGAAAACCCTACTCTGACTCTTACATTACATACATAGATATATAGCAACACCGAACCAGAAACCCTACTGAAACAACCTTCTCCAATTTCTCACAAGCGCAGTTACCCCCTCGCTCCTTTCCCTGTCCTCTCTCCTACACCGCAAACAACATGGCCGAACGTGGAGGCGGAGACCGTGGCGGCTTCGGTCGCGGTTTCGGCGGTCGAGGCCGCGGAGACAGGGGACGCGGAGGACGCCGCAGGGCCTCTGGGCGCCGCGACGAGGAGGAGAAGTGGGTCCCTGTAACGAAACTTGGACGCCTCGTGAAGGATGGTAAAATCCGGAGCCTGGAGCAGATCTACCTGCACTCACTCCCAATCAAGGAGCACCAAATCATCGACTCCCTCGTTGGGCCCACTCTCAAAGACGAGGTCATGAAGATCATGCCTGTGCAGAAACAGACTCGTGCCGGTCAGCGCACGCGTTTCAAGGCCTTCGTCGTCGTCGGAGACAGCAATGGCCACGTCGGTCTCGGCGTCAAGTGCAGCAAGGAAGTCGCCACCGCCATTCGCGGCGCAATTATACTGGCCAAGCTCTCTGTTATTCCCGTTAGGAGAGGGTACTGGGGGAACAAGATTGGAAAGCCCCACACCGTTCCCTGCAAGGTCACCGGAAAGTGTGGTTCCGTCACCGTTCGCATGGTCCCTGCCCCTCGTGGGTCCGGTATTGTCGCTGCTAGGGTTCCGAAAAAGGTGTTGCAGTTCGCCGGTATCGATGATGTTTTCACCTCCTCCAGAGGTTCAACCAAAACCCTTGGAAATTTCGTCAAGGTTAACCCTTTTCCTTATATTATTTTTGTATATTGGGTAATGCTTGTCAAGGATGATTCATGATTGTTTTAAATGAGTGTGAAGAATCTCTGAAAATGAGTTATCTCAAGTCTTGATTTTTGTTTTCATTAGTTTTGTTGTTTTTTAGTCTTATTAATGTTAGGATTTTGTTAGCACTATTGATTTTGTTTACATTTTACCAACAATTTATCTCATGATCAACCCTAAAACCCTTGCCATGTTCACTGCATTTTTATGGTTTCATTATTGCAACAATATATACTGTTTTTTTGTAACTTGATGATTGCATCGTTTGTGCTTTCTTAATTGTATTGGTTGTCATGGTTTTTTGTTTATTGGATTAACTCTTATAATTGTGCACAATTTTACATTGCCTTCAGTCACACGGAAATGCTATTACATGGCCTAATGCTTAATTCTGGTTGTGTAATTTACTTCTATAAATTCCCTTACGAAGCAATATAAGTTCTGTGTTAAACTTAGTCAATCTGTTTAAATAAACTTAATGAGTAATTTTAGGTAAATGAAATAAGAGGAGAAATGAAAATAAACTTTTTTTTTTTTATATTTTATGTTTAGTTTATCAGTAAGCTAATTTGTATAATACTTTTAATAAGATTCTTCATAGGTTGCTATGTTAACTTCTGCTGAGGCAAAATCTAACTAAGTAGAGAACTTATTTTTACCTTTTTCCCAAACTCATCTCTGGATGGTTACTATCAGTTTATCGAGTGGGGTAGTATTTATTGCTTATTACATCTATCCCCATCCACTGTAGTAACACACTTTCAGTTTTTTAAATCATTTGTATTTATTTGAAACACTAAATAATCACCAATAAGAAAACATAAATGGTCCCGGAGTTTCTTAGTTATTTATGTTCATTGGTGTTTATAATGTCTCTTGTGTTTTTACAGGCCACTTTTGATTGTCTGCTTAAGACCTACGGTTTTCTAACACCTGAATTCTGGAAGGAGACTCGCTTCTCTAAATCCCCATTCCAAGAGTACACAGATCTATTGGCAAAGCCAACAGGAAAGGCCCTCATCCTTGAAGAGGAAAGAGTCGAGGCTTGAGGCTTTTTCTAGCAGTTTTGAATGTTGATGAGTATTTTAAGCATATGCTCTAGGACCCAGTAATTATATGTTTTGCAGGTTTTGTTATTTCCTTTATTATTGAGTTTAATGATTTTTACCTAGTTTCAAATGCCCAAATCTTCATGGATTTATTAAATTTTCACGCTGTCGTAATTTAATGACAGGTTTCATAATTTAAAGAAAAGAAAATGTGTTTCGTTTTAGTTCCCATATGATTTGATTAAACACAACTTTGAAATTAATACTATTTCTTAGTTGTATTTGGTTGTCATTTTTAACGCCTTATAAACATGTTTGCTTACACCCATGTGATGGGGTGCTATTGTTAATCTGGAAGAACTTATTAATGTATTTTAATTCAATACTCAGTGTCCTACACTACCAATCAAATGTATACACGCTGCTGTGTATTATAATTGTAATTTGTTAGCTGTCTGGTTATTGAAGTTGATTGAACAATAGTGTCCCTAGTTAAGAATTAAACTGGTTGCATAGTTATGTTTTGAGGTAAGTTGTCACATTAGGGACATGAAATATTGGAAATAAACTTGTTTTAGACCCTACAATGGATACTGACCTCACCTCACAGGACAATGAAGCTTGCGAATTGATAACGGTGCGAGTCACCGCTTTAGGTTGTTGTTGAAGCGAAACTACTATGCTCTCACTACCATCCAAGTTGTGGCCTTGGCCCCATTGTATTTGAGGTGCCACTGTCAAACATGGTGGGAAGGACCCTCCATGTGAACAAGTCTGGGAGCAGACACACACCTTGTGTATGAAAAGTGGTTTAAGAGACAACCTCAACACTCCCAAATCTCTCACTAATAACAATTTTCAAGATTTTGGAGGGTCAGCATGGTAATGATACACAATTCCAATCATTTATACAATAACTTTGTAACTCCTAATATTATTATTTTAAAATATTTTTTTATATAATTTAATTACAAATTTTTTCTTTTATATATATATATATTTAAATTCATCACATTGAATACAACTTCAAAAATTATCAAGGGTTGAATACAAGTCTACAAACTATCATTTTTCTAATAGTGTATTGTGAACCAATATTTTAAATCAGAATTTATATTAATATGATCCAAACACACAAAGATATATATATATATATATATATATATATATATATATATATTTAAAGTGTTTTAATTTCTTTGAAATGGAATGATCTTTCTTATAC
>Ga0123341_1006697_pt1 | contig 10440 bp, 5 predicted proteins | sample Turbeapinknodule_FD_89959 | JGI IMG/M metagenome (GOLD analysis project Ga0123341, IMG submission 89959) | Root nodule microbial communities of legume samples collected from Mexico - Turtle bean Mexico pink nodule | ecosystem: Host-associated > Plants > Roots > Nodule | place: Mexico: Nepantla...
GTATATATATATATAATAATTTAAAAATTATTTAAAATTACATGAAGTGAATAAGAATGTTGTGAAAATTTAGATTTTATGGATAAATAATATTAAAAAAATTAAAACTAAATTTTGTTTTGTCAAAAAACAAAGTTACCTTAAATCAAGTTGGATTAAAAATAGGTTGCACAGTAAATATAAAATATGATAAATAAGTACAATTTATACATGATTAGAAAATAGAATTGTAGGAAAAGTTGTCATCTATGAGAAGTTGTTGCAAAAGGATAGTCTTTTTCATTTTCTTTGTGGTCGTCCTTGTGGTTGTTGTTTGGATGGAACGGTAGGAGTGGGCGAATCCACTGTTAGTGTCTTCGACTTCATTGTCCTCACTCTGATTTCCGGACACCTGTGAAGGCATTGTTGATCAATAATACTGCATGGATGGCTTGGATCGTAGGCAGAGAGGGGGGTCATGGTAGAGGTTGCAAAGGGATTTAATGGACCAACAAAAAAATTGTTGTTGAGATGGAAATGTTGAGTAGTTGAAAGGTTGTTGATAGAATGACGATTGGAATGAAATGTGTGATTGATCCCTTTATTCGAACAACTGAGTCGGTGAACACCTGGCGAACAAAAATATTGTTGTTGAAACGATTCAACTTGAGAAGAAGAACCGACATGATGCTTTTGTCAACATCAATACATTTATTTGAAATATGACTGAGAAATTTGATAATTTGGTCTTGTGCTTTATATTTAGAAACATTCACAAGAGAATTGCAGGTGCATTTAGAGGCATATGAACAAGTAGATAGCGGGCATAAAAGATCAAGCTCATCCCAAAGAATTTTTAATTGAGTGAAATAGTTTGTAACAGTAAACTCACCTTGTTTAAAAGAAGAAATCATCTCCTGGATATCAGAAATATGAATCATGTCTCCTTGTGAGAACCTTTCCTTTAAATCATTTCATATGTTAAAAGGCATTGTCCATACAGATGATGCTCTGTGCAATGGATTGAGAAACAGCCTTGAGAATCCAGGAAACAACCAGCATATTGGCTCTCTGCCATGCTGGAAACAATGCGCTCGTACTATTGGGAGCTTCTATTGTTCCATCAATGAAACCTATTTTGTTCTTTGAAATTAGGCTCATTTGAAACGAACGAGACCAATGATGATAATTTGTCCCTCAAGAATAATAGGGACAATAAGAAAGGAAGGATTATCTTATGAACTAACATGGTAAGGTGAACTAAGATCATGTGAGGGATCAACAACTTCACCCATGGATAAATGTAGCAACCAGAGCTCTGATCAGAGCTCTGATACCATATTATAAAATAGAACAGATATGAACAAAAGGGAACAAAGATGAACAAAAGAGTAAAAGGAAGGAAAAGGATATGAGAATGAATATCTCTTCAATTTTGTATTGAATCAGAACAAATAGTCTAAATATATACAAGTTGTACACTCATTCTAGGTCTAGCCAAAGGAAGAAATAATCAATCAATAAATACTAGAATCATGACAGACAAAGACAAAATAAATGTTATTCACCTCTGTAAAGAGAAACAACTAATAATTAGAAAATACACAATTAATATTAGGATCCTTCTATAACTCTGGTATACATATCCTTAATAGACTTGAAATATATATTTCAGGTTGGCTTTCTAAGTGATCGTTGACGAATGAATGTAGTTGTGACACGGTCTAGAAGCAATGTTGTCTTGTTTGTGACGTAGAGACAATAAGTGGTGACAAATTTCTAAAGCGATTAATTGAATATTTTGATGAGCATGGTGAATATTTGAGTGCTTCTGAGTACTAGAATGAGTAGGCCAGGCTCCCAAGATTAAGACATCTATCGTTGCACTCCTGCTTATTTTGGTGATGTTGTTAGTAGATTTGTAAAGGTTTCTCAAATCTTTCCTAATGTATTTTGGTGTATTTGTTAGTAGAAAAACAAATTCTTGGTGTCGAGTAATGTTATAACTCTTTTTTGTTAAGAAAATGTATTATTTATTTTAGACTTATTCAGAATTATGATGGTTATTGCAATAGATGACATGAAAAGTCTTATTTGCTATGACGGGTGTAGGAATATTTGTCATAGAAAACCACTTACTGTGACGGTTCTGATGAGAACTATCATAGTAAGTCGTATTTTCTATGACAGTTGTAGAAATACAAATCATATAAATTTTTGTCTGAACATATTATGACAGATATTTTGTACAATTTATGATGATTTTTAGACAACAGTCATTGTAAGTCAACTTACTATGTCAGTTTTCAACCGACATAAAAAATGCAAAGTTTTTATAGCTCCTGATTTTATATCGCCATCAGAACCTTCATAAAAAGTCTTGTAAAACCATCATAAAAAATCTCTTTTGCACTGGTGTTGTTTACTTTAAATTGATTTACTTGCTTGCTTTCAATGTTTTAAAAGTTTTACCATTAATGTTATAGTATTTCTTCATTTCTGCAATTTTTTCTTTCTAATTACCTTTTATCTTAAAAAAATTGAAAACTTATTTTAGTGATATGAAAACATTCTAAAAACAAAATCAATTTTATATACAACTACAATTCGAGTATTCAAAAGGTTTTTTTACTTTCAATAAAAGAAATATATGAAGTATATGTTTTTATAATTGTTCCGGTAGAGTTCGTATGAATGAGACCATGACTCGGCAAGCTGACCAATACGCCTAAGCAGGATTAGTGAGGCTAATCAACAATCAAGAGCTAGGTAATGTTCTAAACATGACCTAACTCCCTAATCCGACCAAATAAGAAAGGACCCATAAAAATAATATAAATAGCACAGTTTCCAAGAATCAAGGACGTCATTACACAGTGCTTAGGGTACCGAGTGTCGAATACTAAATACTAACTTGAGCGTCGAAGTTCCTTTTGCAGGTACCATCCGAGCCTGGACTTTGTAGAAACCGAGAAATGGAGCAGTAAAAGGGGAGCAAGGAGTTCTTTTGGAGAAGAAGGAATGGAGAGTTGACCGACCGACCGAGAAGGAGTTCCAATAGTTCTCTTGGTTCCAATCCCGTTCGAGAATAATTGGCGCCCACCCTGGGACCGACAGAATCAGCTTGAAAAAGAAAGTAGATGGTATCAACCCGGAGCATGGTGAACGAGAATATGTCTGATGCTGCTCAAACGACGCTCTTAATGTCTATGCAAAAGGAGATGGTCGAGATGAAGAGAAAGAATGAAGAGACTAAGCGGAAGAATGAGGATGAGATCCTAGCTCTCCGAAAGTAGAATGAAGAGATGAAAAGGAAGTTCGTGGAGGGGGGTCCATCCACCAGACCGGGAGGTCTTTCACTATTGAGGAACGAAAGGATAAGATCCACACCAAGGAAGTCGAGGTCGAATCTTATCCAAACAGATCGATCCCTACGACCGGTACCATGGACTCGGCCCGCTGACACCCCTTCACTGATTCCATAATAAGTGGAAAGGCTTTAACAGGGATCGTTATGACGACACGACTGACCTTGACAAGCACATGGACATGTACACCACACACATGAGCTTGTACACTTCAGACGATGCAGTTATGTGCCGAGTGTTCCCTGCGTCACTAAAATAAGGAGCTTTGAGTTGGTTTACAAAGCTCCCTCCAAACTCCATCGACAATTTTAAGACGTTGGTGTCCAAGTTCAAGACACAGTTCGCTACCAGCGGACCGCATCACTTGACCTCCATCGCCTTGGTCAACATTCGCAGAAGAAGGGGGAGTTCTTGAGGAAGTTCATCGATAGGTTTGGGAAGGTGGCCATGAGAATTTGGAATCTGAGCCTGGATGTTGCCATGCACCACATGGTCACGGCCTTACGATCAGGACCTTTTGCTGACAGTTTAGGCGAAAGGCCGTTAAGTTCATGTAGCTGGAGGAGCTGAGAGAGTTCAAAAATTAGGATAGAGCTTAAGCATGCGGAGATAAGGAGAAGGAGGAGAAGGAGCATCAGAACCGATCGATTATCGGTCAAGGAGATAGACGCAGAGACAACCGAGGACACCAGTTCACAAGATATACTCCCTTAAACGCCGACAAGGGAAAAATCTTAGATGAGACTTTGAGTGCCGAGTTGATTCCACTGCCAAGGAGGGCTGCAAGCCCTGAGAACGCCGACCATACTTGCTGATTTTTGTACCACAGAAACAGTGGACACACCACTGATGAGTGCCAGGCACTAAAGGATAAGATCGATGAACTTATCCAAGTCGGGCATCTCCGTCGACTTGTACAATGGGCCAAGTTGCGAAGCGGTTCCCACGAAGGGAAGAGCCGACAAGACGGAGAGACTACACTCCTCCGAGAGCACAAGAAGACGACCGCCAACCTGAGCATCGACCTAGAAGGGAGGATCCTCCAAGAAGAGATGGAAGAAGGGATGACCGAGAGATCATCAACACAATTGTTGGGGGAGGCAGCTCCAACAGCGCCAGGAAGAAACACTTTAGGACAGTGCATCAGGTGAGCACCATCTCATTCCGACCGAGGATGTCACTCATCACCTTCACTGATGAAGATTTTAAGGGTGTTGACCCTTCACAAGACGATATTATGGTGATATCAGTTGACATTTTCAAGTTCACCATAATGAAAACGTTGGTGGATCATGGTAGTTCAGTGGACATCCTCTACTCGAAAACATTCAGATGAGGATAGTCGAGGAGCAGATGAATTCGTACGACGATCATGTGGTCAACTTCTCGGGTGAGAGAGTGGGGAACCTAGGGGTATATTGAGCTCTATACCACCTTAGGCGAGGGAGAGGTGAACAAGACGATTAAAATTTGATACCTAGTAATTGACGCCAACACCTCCTACAACATCCTGTTGGAATGGCTGTCTATTAACAGATTGAGGGCGATCGTTTCCACACCTCATCTAGCAAGGAAGTTTTTGTCGGTGTCAGAAGACATTCTCACGGTGCACGTGGATCAAAAAATGGTATGAGAATGTTACGCCGAAAGCCTAAAGGTGGAGCCTACACGGCAAGACTCCCATCACGACCGATCCCCTAGCCGTTAATCCTCTCGAGGATGGAGATCCCCTCAAAGAGAGGTCCAACTGGTGCGTAGAGAGCACATGTTCGCCTTAGTTGACCTGGATCCCCAAATGGTCGAGCCGAGGCTAGAAGGTGAGGAAGAATTGCGTCAAGTTCCTCTCCTCGATGAGGAACACAGTACCTGTATAGGCACGACCATAGTAGCGGCTGAGACCGAGTTGATACATAAGGCGTTGAAGAAAAATGTTGATCTCTTCGCATGGACGACATCTAATATGTTGGGGGTGAGCTCGGATATCATTACTCACAAGCTCTCGGTTAATAAGGAGGCGCGTCCGGTTGCACAGAAAAAGTGCAAGCTTGGCAAGGAGAAGAGATTGGAAGTGAAAGAGGAGGCTGAGAAGCTTCTATCGGTCGGGTTTATACGAGAGTCTCGGTATACCACTTGGTTGGTCAATGTAGTCATGGTCACTAAGGCTAATGGCAAATGGAAGATGTGTATGGGCTAAACCGGCTTCAAAATGGTATGCTTCCCCATAAAAGAAAAGATAAAGGAACCATCCAAAAAGACAGAGGCAAACCCTATTACCTTAGGGTCTACTGAGTCAAACTCCAAGGGGTGGGACGATTGTTCTAAGGGATCCTACTGGTCGGTAGCACCTTCCGGATCATCTGCCCTTACAACATCCTCCACAAGGGACAATACCTGAATTGCCCCGACCAACAAAGGCCCAGTCGTGGAGGAGCTGGAAGAAGAAGAGGACGAGAATGAGGGAGAAGGAGATAAAGAAGACATGACTAACCTCTCTGATAAGGAACGTAACGCGCCAGGATGAATGGGTTTCAGGTATCGGAGCAAGGAAGCAGAAACTTGACACTGTAGGGGATCACTATTTATAGCCTTTGAGGGGCTCAGGAGACAAATCATCACTTTCATCTCAACCGCTGAATCCCCCTCAATCCAATGGTCCTCGTCAGTTCGCACCCAAAAAGCGATTCATTAATGCGCGTCACGTCACACTTTTGGCACCACCAACATCACGTCCAACCTCAGGAAGCCCAACCATCATAATGGTCTCGGACAAAGACTCTTCAAATTAAATATCCTCGAAGTTGGGGGGCAAGTGTACCGGTGGAGTTCGTACGACCGAAACCATGACTTGGCAAGTTGACCGATACTTTAAGGACCATTACGCCTAAGCAGAATTAGTAAGGCTAATCAACAATCAAGAGCTAGGTAATGCACTTCTGAACATGACCCAACTCCCTAATCCGACCCAATAAGGAAGGGCCCAAAAAATAATAAAAATAGCATAGATTCCAAGAATCAAGGACGTCATTACACAGTGCTCAGGGTACCAAGTGCTAAATACTAAATACTGGCTTGAGCGTCGGAGTGTCTTTTGCAGGTATCATCCGAGCATGGACTTTGTAGAGATCGAGAAGTGGAGCAGTAAAAGGGGAGGAAGGAGTTCGTTTGGAGAACAATGAAGGAAGAGTTGACCGACCGACCGAGAAGGAGTTCCAATAGTTCTTTTGGTTTCAATCCCGTTGAGAACAATAATTATAAAAAAATATAATATAATTCAATTTTGTTTTGAAAAAATGATTAAGTTGATAATCTAGTATGTTAATTTATGTGATTTTAGTCAATATGAAAAAAAAAAATAACACTTGAATTAAAATTATAGTATTGCTGGTCCTAAATTAAAAAAATTACAATGTTTATTTATTTTGAACTTTGATAGTTCACATATAAGAAAATTTCATGAAAAACAATTACTCAGTTAAAGGTCTTAATAGTTTATAGATCGAAGAGCTAATTTAAAAGAAAACAAAAAGAACCAATAAAAGGAAATAAAACAAGAGGACAAAAAAATCATGTCCCATGCGTTCTTGTTGTCACTTGATAAATTACTTACAGATAATTGCTTCCTAACGTAATTATATTTTATGAGTGTTGTTTCCTCTAAATATTGTACTTCACACAAATTAGTTCGTACTTTGTAGTACTTCTTGTCATTGACATTACCTCTTCTTTCGCGTATTTCGCCAGTGTATACTTTTTATTATATTTTTTTCTTCATACATCAATAATATACTAGTAACCTTGCAATTTTTTTATTTGTGGAATTACTGGTTCCTAACTTTTGTTAAATATATATATAATTACAACAAATCGAGCCACAGAAATTGACCAAACATTTTCTTTGGTTTAGGATACATTTTTTGTTGACATTTATCATTTGGAAAGCAATGTTTCTTCTTCCGTTTAAGCAACAATACTTAATTTATTTACAAGTATAGTAAAGAAATAAATAAAATATATTTAAGAGCTGTTAATGGCATGGGAAAGGCATGGGAAACGTACTTTTGTCGAAAACAAAAATAGGATTACACCCGAGTTAAAGATATTAAAGAAAAATTAAATAAAGATAATTACATATATAGAAAATCTCATGAAATTAGTATGGGATAATCCGATTATGATTTTGATTGAGTTTAGAGATACTCTTTAGGAGGTAATTCTCCTTTCAGATTTTTTTTATCAGAAAAAATGAAATAAATTATCAGACATTTCAATAATATTTCAATCTTTATACAAGTCTCAACGTACTTCCTTCATACTTACAAGACAAAAATAAAAATTCTCCTTTTTAAATTCTCCTTTTTGATACAAAGGATTGTGGTGAACATATGAGAATTTTATCGGGTGACAAAAACTATTATATATTTATGCAGAATCTGATCTGATATGGCTAATGTTGACATATTTCTAAAGATTTTCAGAGGTGAATTGAGATGGATTATGCAAGATCAAACGTTTTTATTGGGAAGTTTTTAGCTATGTAGGAGTAACATGTTAGTTTATATTTGAATGAAATATGATGAATCTCTATATCAAGGTGAATTGAATTTGCCTAATGGCCTTTAAAGGCGTAATTTGTTTAGACCAATTCTCATGATTTGGACAGTATGCAACACATATGGTGTTAAACTTTTTATATTCAAAATAAACTGCAGTTGTACACATTAATAAGTAAGAAATAAAAATTTCAATGAAAGTATATATATATATATATGTTATATATTCTCTTCATTATTATATTGAGTATTATGGCTATGCACCTCTTGGATTGCAAAAGTCAACTCATATGCTACTATATATATATAACCTACTTAAACCAAATGTGTGAAGCAAATAGTGAGGAATTCTGCAGATTCAATCATCTGAGGGCATTGCAAGCATGGCTTCACAAGTGAAATTCTCATTCTTCATAGCCCTTTTCATTGTTTTGGTTGCAGTTGTAGCTGCTCATGAGGGTCATCATCACATGGCTCCTGCAGAACCACCTTCTAGTCATGCAAGTAGCCTCAACAACCACCATGCAGCGGTGGCCGGAATCTTTCCCCTTCTGCTTGCTCTTCTCATTGCCAGAGAGAGGCTTTGAAAGCTTTCAGTGTTTGTCTTGACACAGCTCCTTGTTTTGTTTGTCCTTGTTGATTTTATTTGGACATATTCACATTTTCTGCTTCTTTCTCTTCTGTGCTCATCATTTCAATAAGCTGTGTTATGATCTTATAATACACACGCGTTGTTTTTTATAGTTCATATGAGAATATAGTGATTATGATTTTTTTGTATCAATAAATATGCTTAATATATATAGAGATGGAACTATTTATGTTTTTGTATATTAGTTTTCCTCCCATTTTGCACAATTAAGACTATTTAAAGGAAAATTATCTTTTTTGTTAACATCCAATAATCACTTGACAACTTGATTTTAAAAATAATGTGTGACCATTAAAAATAAGTAATTTTTATAATAGTAAAGAAAAAGAGAAATAAAGGTAAAATAATAGGTATAAAGTGAGGGTAAAAATTAAAAATATGCCTAGATATCAAAATACCATTCCTCTTTTATAAACTTAGATTCCCATCTATAACTTTTTTTTAATCTAAAGAAGAAATAATGAAAAAAATATATAATAGAAATGTGTAAAAAGAGAAAGAAAATAGAAATTTAGGAAAATGTTTAGTTATTTAAGAGAAATACTTAAGAAAATAAAGTGATGAAAATATACAAGAGTATTTGATTTGTTGGAAATGGCAATAGTAAATTGGTTAATACAATTAATGTCAATGTGAACACATTTCCACTCTTCTAGAGAGATTGTTAGTGTTGATGAGATGAAATAGAAACTTTCCACATGTTGGACATTTTTAATGAACAAAAGGGGCAATTGCAATGGTGGGTTCTAATTTTGGAGAAAAGAATAACATAAATTAGAACTTTGATGCATTTTCTTTTGTGTGTAAAATTGGACAATTTGAAAGCCACGGTGTCAATAGTATACCAAGTTATAGTGAGAAATACAAAAATGAATAAACAATTTATTGGGTTTTGATAAAGTCAAGGATTAAAATATTGGGCATACAATTCCTTGAAAATAACTTAATTTCAATTTACTTATATTAATGATTCCCCCCTTTAAAAAATATATTATATTCGTCCTTCAATTTTTCTATAATCAATCTAAAACGGTTGAAATATCAAGGCAAAGTTCAACCATAACTTTTTACCAATATTTATAAGTTAAAAGCATTTCTTACTCTTAAAAGACAAAACATCATTTATATAGACTTGTGAGAGTTGATTATATCACCTTTCGTAGATTAATATACTTGTAGATTGAGTTGGATTAATTTCAGACTTTTTTTTCACCTTAATAATTTTTTTTAACATCTCCATTCATTTTTTTAATATATTTTTTACATTTATTTATTAGGTAAATATTCTTATTTTTGCGAAAAGAACATGCTAAGCTCTAAGTCACATCTTCTGAAATATCCACAATATAAAAAAACAAAAGTTGCATAGTTATTATAATAAACAAATATATTTATTTTAATATTATTTGAAAATATCTTACTAATTTATTTTAATTTCAAATTATTCTTGCTAATTTTTAAATCATTTCTTCTTTCTCTCTTTCGTCTCTCACTCAGGCCTTCTTGCGTGGCTCTTTCTCTCACTAATTACCTCCATTATATGACTTTGCTACTCATCCCTTAGTTCAACAAATTCTCCTCTTACATTTTTTTGAATATGAAATAAAGTTGCAAAACTTTTGACGGGAATAAATATTAAATTTAACTAGAATGTTCAAAAATTATTTTAAAGTATTTTGCAATAACTATTTTGAAAAAGGGCGAGTGACTAAGGAAGGAAGTGAGCAACGAAACCACAAAGGATGAGTGACAAATGAAAGAAGGTGAATAGAAAACTGTTCCCAAAAACCTTTGAAATTGAAAATAAATTAGAAGGGTATTTAAGAGAAATTATTCTATTTAGACTAAAATTTTAATATTCTTTACTAGTAATAAATTATTTTTATAGCAA
>Ga0123341_1006698_pt1 | contig 10439 bp, 12 predicted proteins | sample Turbeapinknodule_FD_89959 | JGI IMG/M metagenome (GOLD analysis project Ga0123341, IMG submission 89959) | Root nodule microbial communities of legume samples collected from Mexico - Turtle bean Mexico pink nodule | ecosystem: Host-associated > Plants > Roots > Nodule | place: Mexico: Nepantla...
TATATACATACTTTTTTTATTATATTTATTATTCATTTGCATTATTTATTTTTTACTCTTACTCGCATAAGGCAAATTATATCAAACTAATATTTTAGGGTTTAGGATTTAATAAAACGATAAAACGAGAAGATACACGAGAGTTTAGGGTTTTATTTACAAATAAAACTAATAATGTTTTTCACTTCAATAAAACGAGGAGATACACATAGATGAAATGATAACAGTTCTTACAAAATTGTCTTTATAAAATTATGACGAAATTAAATATACATTTTAAAGAATTTAAAAGTACTTATTATAAACTACTATTATTAAAACTACAATATATTTTTCTGTCTTTATTCATTAAAGTTTCATTTCAAGAGAGAGGGAGAGAGAGAACATGGGCGTGTGCCAACAGGGGCCTACAGCACTGTTGCCCATTGACCCAAGAGTAAATCTTAAGTTAAACTCATCAGTTTCAGCACACAATCTGATAAATAGTGGGTTAAATATGAAATTAAAGAAAGTGAGATATACAGATGGGTAATGTACACCCAAGATTCCAAAATTCTTGCATGGGTAAACTAGACTTTACAAACTCATGCTGTGACCTGAACACACTTTTGCGTGTGGGGGGGTGGGGAAGAATATAACCAAAACTAGGCTACACTACACCTGAAATTTTAACATTCAACGTGTTCATCTAATCTACTCAACTTCACCTTCTTTTTCTTGGGAGCTGGGTCCCCATATACGAATTGTATAATCATCACTAGCAGATGCCAGCATTTGTGGTATTTTGGGGTTCCAGCTCACACAGTTCACAGTCATGGAGTGTCCGGATAGAACCTCTATCGGTGTCGGATTCCGACGGTTCCAAATGTATACCTGAATTAAACAAAATTTGAAGGCGATTTAACTAAATGTTTACTAACAAATAACAATAACAATGCCTTGCAAAACAGGTAAATGGTTTATAGGGAATGTCTATATAGAACCACAAGAACAGGGGATTACCTGTGAATTTTCACTACCACTGGCGATAAAAGTGTTATTCAATCCACCAAAGCATGACCTTATCACATACTTGTGTTGCTTGTGGCCCTTAAACCTGGATGGCATATCCCATTTCCCATCCACATCCCACATATGAATCTCCTGACTGTTGAGATTGACAATGAAGAACTTACTATCTCCTGAAACTGAAAGGGATGTGATTGGGTGCTCCTCTGAAATGACTCGCTCTGAATTTGTTCCCATATGCAGAATACGAATTTCTTTATCTAAAAAGATGCTGATAAGATATTCACCGTCTGGAGTAACAGCAAGATCTACGACCTTGGGCATCCTCATTCCTCTCCACGATTTGATCACGTTTCCATCACAATCCCACATGCAAACACCCTTTTCAGGGTCAGAACTGCCACACGCAAACTGTTTTGAGTTGGGAAACCAGGCACAAGAGCTGACAACAAAGCCTTGATTCCCAAATGTACGCTTGCATGTACCTGTTTCAACGTCCCATAGCTTCAAAACTTCTGTGTTCCCACATGTTAGTAACTTGGTGTCATCAGGACTCCATGCTACAAAAGATACAGCATGTTGGTGACCATTAAGTGTATGTTTCAGTGTCAATATCCCATCCTCCAGCACCTGACAGATGTTTTCAGAACATTTGAAATGTTTGAAAGGGTGAGAGTTGTACTTTATTTGAGATGTTGGGCTAAACGCACGTTCCAGTATTGATTGATTGATTGATTTCCAGACAATTAGAGTGTTATCTTAGTTCACAAAACATTAACCTCTTCTATCACGCTAAATAATCAATAATTGATTATTCTAATTAATCAACATAAATATAATTAGTTATATTCTAACACAAATGTTAATATTCTAAGAAACTGCACAGCTCCAATGCCAATGAACTTGTCCTTGCTAGACAAACTGTATTCCGTTAAGAAAAATAAACCTATCTTTATAACCATGAAATGAAACTATGACCTGCTTGTTCACGGCTAAAAGAACTACAATAGTGTGCTGTACATCCTCCTAGTATGGGTCAACTGTATTCACAGTCAAATGTCTAAAATGAAATTGAAACTGGAAAATTTAGAGGGCAGAATGACCCCACTTAAAAAAATGTCTTTTAATATTACAAAGTTTCAGCCATTATCAGCATTAGGAAAATTACCATCTGCCCCTACGAGTACTTTATCTGATCTCCAACAAATGAAAGACCCCTTAGACAACTTAAAAGAAAAACAGATTTGTTATAACAGAACTTCAAGCCTTTTTTGGTATTATGCCCAACCCGAGCCCTTACAAGATAGGATTTAGTGGATTGGCTATTGAAACAGACTCAGCAGGTGACCCAAAAAGCATTGATCAATTCTATCCAGTTACTAGTAAAATCAAAACTAGCATTGAACCTCAACCTATTATATAAACCCGTCCATCTAAATTCAAGATCGTATAATTTGGGTGGATATTCGTATATCCATGGATATCAAATCAGATAGGACATCAGTGTTCTAAGATAGATATTGAAGGATATTGCTGAAAGAATTGGTAACAAAATAAGTTACGGAGGATGGCACTACTCTAGTACCCTGTTGTGTGTATTGGGATCCCACATGAGTAATCTTATTGATAACCAATAAGAGATACAATAATAGTGAACAAAATCAATATCTAATAATAAGAAATATTAGTAAGATATTTCTCCATCAAATCATATCATATCTCCCTATTTAATGTAATTGAATCATATCTCTAACATAATTAACTCATATCTCTAACATACATAACTCTGATCTTATAGTATTTTAAGATGTAGAACAGAGACTTAAAATTTAATTTTTCAAATAGGATAGGAAATGTATATTGGTCAGATATCTCAAACACAATATGAACAGCTATAAATCGCCGAATTCTGATATTTCCCTAGCCATCTCTTACAATTAATGAATGTCCTACACCAAAAAGTGAGCCATAAGTATGGGCTTCATGCCAGTAAAGTACCCATGTTAGTTAGGGCTTTATATTAGTCTCACTCCACTCCTCTTTCCAGCCAACTTGTTAGTATAAATAAGACCTTAACTGGCCTATTCCATTCTCGTTTATATTATCTATCTGAACATACAAAAGTTTTTAGGTGTGAAATTGCCAAGAAACTGCCAGCTCATTAATTTTCCATAATTCCAGCTGTAAATGGAAAAAAGGTCACAACAATCTATAAAAATTCCCACCATTTAAATGAAGGTTGCAAATATTTTTCCTTGGTGTGGAAATGACAGGTTTCTTTTTTTAATAGGATAAAAGCTCGACAAATGATGAAGAAAGAAATATAGAATTTTGGATTAAGACATCATCCAAGATAGAGAGAGAGAGAATAAAAAGGCAGGTCTGCACAATAAATCCTTCAAAACCCCATCTATTTTTATTTATCTTATGAATAACATATCTGAAGATGCAACATTCTCAGAGATTGATCATTTTGCAGTCTGCATGATTCTATGCTTCTAGCAACAGCATATTAAACTTACATAGAAAATGTTACAGAAAAGAAAATAACATCTTATTCATCAAATATATGTGGTCCTACAATCAAGATTGTTTCTCTTACATCCAACAAAATAATGGTAATGTCACTCTTAGGGTTCCACCCTAATGTCAATAGTGCATGGTTAACTCAAAATATGGACATTTGGACCAATCACACTCATGTTCACTGCCCTAAAAAAATTGCAAATCCTGCTCCATTAACATTTTCTGAGAAAACACTGTCGCCTTATGGGAACACCTGCAACCTAGTACCACCACATCAAGACCACAAACCCTCAAAAGTAATAGTGATTTATGTACCGGATCAAAGATGCAGGCCATTCCACTTAATAAGGGGATAAGAAAAAGCATTGGAAATTCCTTTTAACTGCATCGTGCTATTCCCTTCAAAATCATCCAAATTCTTCACATCCATGAGATCCTCAGTTTTACAGAAATAAGCACCAGAATAAGCACCTGATTTGCAATCTTCATACCACTGACCATGGACAGCCTTGTCCAATTGAGGAAATAAGACACTTAAAATATAAATTTCAAATTTTGAAGTGATGCCAGTAATCCAGATCCCAAAATCAACAAAATACTAGCGTTCAACTACAATGATTTTGGAGCTTCTATTGATTATTCATTATCTGCCTATGCTATAATAATGAGAACTAAGGCATTCATGGAGCCTTATAACAAACCTCCAGTAACCAGGACTAAGAAATATATGAGCGGACAATGATGTAAAAAATCCATTTCTGTGATGACAGCATCCATCTTTTAATCCTTCCAAATTAGATTCTTGCAAGGTCTTGAAATCCACTTATTTCCTATTCATGTTAGCACCTGTTCTAGCTCAAATTTGTGAGTACTTCTAGTTCAAAGTTGCAAGTACCTTAAGCTAGAGCAGTACCAAACAAAACAAGAAACATATTCTTTCTTCTTTAAATAAATTCCGAAGTCCAGACATGATACTGAACCTTAAGTATCCTTTCCTTCTATAGTTTATCCCTTCCTTTTTTCCTAAGCTCCAAAATATTAAGCTATCAAGCTCAATAGATCAAACAATCTCCAACCATTAGAATAATATTATAAATAAAGTATTTTCCACTCAATCTAAATGATATTTAGGGGGGGTTTGCCATGAAATGAACCTAAATTACAGTGAATATAAATAGATGTGAGTTTGCTGACAAATTTTTTCGTACATATTAGGAGATAAAACACAAATTGACATTTCTGAAGAAACAATTTGGATGAATCTTATAAAGCTAAAATAAACACTTCTTCATATTACAACAGCATGATACCTTCCATATGATGGCTGTGCAATCATTGGATGAAGAGGCTAGGTACTCCCCATTATTCGAAAATTGAACAAACCAAACTTCATTTTTGTGTCCAGTCAATATCTGTAATGATAGAAAGAAAAAATTGTTATTTATCTAAGGCATGCAATATCCCACGTTAGAAAAGATTAATTTGGAATTTATGTTCATGATTCAAAATCTGATTTATCTTCTTTTGCCACGCAAAAAGCTTCCATACTACTCAATCTCTTGGCCTATACCCAAAAAGAACTACAAATTAGGGATCAAATGATCATGAAAACTGTGTCTTATCATACCAGTTCTTGATATATGAAAAACCCGTTACCAGACTCATGGCTGGCTAATACGTATTAAATTCTTAGAGGGGGAGAATATAAAATGAAAAACAAAATCTGAAAGTGAAAGTGTATTCTAATTATTTGATTTGACAAGGTGTAAGACTCTAAGAAGAGTCTGCAACAATCTATAAAATGTGCTGATTCAGAACAGTTACAACAGAAATTAAAAAACCCAACTAACTGAGAGAACAGAACAGTGATTGGTGTGGAGATTATATATCTAACAATATAGATATGGTATAGGAAATGCCAATAAACTATGGTGCAAGAAAAAGGGTGGTAGTTTCGAGTGAGCATAGTATATGCATTTTTCCTTTCCCTTTTATAATATTTCACTGAAACTCATAAAGGGGAGTTGGCTTGACCAGCTACAAACTATCCCTCCTCTCCTTTGTATAACAATATTCCCTTTTACATAACTTCTAATGGGAAGTCCGAAAGATAATCTAAGCCCAAAACTGACCATAAAGGCAATAAAAATTAAGATTCTTAAAAACCCATAGCCAAAAAATGATGTAAATAGAACACTTGCACACGTCACACACACACACAACTCACCTGAGTCGTTCTAGTAGGAATCTGATCCCTGCTGCAGCAATGATCCTCATAAAGCGATATCCGATTCGACGAACAATGATACATACACGAATCGACCCAGGCCGTAACAGAAGATTCTACCAAGTGCTCCAGCCTTGCTTCAGGCACTGATATCGGAGGAGGCAACAAATTTTCCAAATCCGCCAACAACTTTCTTCTCAGACCATGTACAACAGCATCGTCATCGTCATCATCATCATCATCAACTGCAGCTAACTCCATATCCTTAAACGAAAGCATGCACATAGCCAGACTGTGAACTTTGCACTTGTCCACATCCAAGGCAGAAACCTGTTTCCTCAACACCCCTAAAGCCAACGCATCTTCACCGCAATTCAAATACTCCATAACACACTGTCTTAAAACAAGAAACATGGCAGATTCCTTTGTTTCCCCCAACACATCCTTTATGGAATTGAGATACTCAATGCCATCGTCCCAATCCCCATTCAATATAAACGATTCAAGCAACTTAAGCTCATTGGACCTGTACGAAATGCCAGATTCTAATTCCAAACAGGAGGCAGAGTTACTGTAACCTAAGGAATACAGACACTGAATTATGATCCTAACAAATTCATGCCTTCTAATCAACCCTTCGGTACCGAGTACCTCACAAGGATTCTCCATACACGAATAAGATGCATGTATAAAACGAGAACAAATCGAAACGCACACAATTTGGTGAAAAGAATTCGGAAAATCGGGAAAAAGAAAAGCAAAAGGTAAACCCTAGATGCTAGATGAGTGAGATGGTTTTGGAAAGGTTCAGAACAGTTGGAAAGTAGAAGCAACGGAACAGAGTATATAAATATACGTGTGCAGAAGATGGCGAAAAGAATCAAATGGAAGCTAAGAATAGGATCAAGCGTAGAACTCCGAAACTTCAAAACCAGAATACAATGAAAGAAATCATAGTTAACGCACGTGGTTCTTTTTTCTCCGGGCTCGGTCTCTCTTATCCGCAAGTGACGTGTGCCATGGCTCCAATCATCCACCACTTCGGATTTTAATTTATTTTTATCAACTAAACTCTAATTGAGTTGGGCTTTATTTGCACACTCAACCCCAAAACTTCTATCTAAACCCCTAACTCCAACTACTTTTCTCAATGCATCTATTTGCTAATGATAACATGTGTTAAAATCTCATCTCTTCATTCAATAAGCTCTTGCAATAAATTAGATGTGAATGTTTGGTGAAGATAATCTATGGTGATTTGACTATGAAAGATTCACAATCTTTTATGAATCTAATATATTATCTGTTTTATTTTATTATTTTATTATTATTTCACAATTGCATAAAACTAGTATTTTGTAAGAAAACGCAATGCTTGGGATAATTAAAAGCATAACTCTAATTTGTCTTCAAAATGCATTAAATATATTTTAATGCATGTTTTAATCCATACATATTTTTCGTAGAGAAGGGAATGGATACATGTAAAATATATTTTACCTGACGTGGTTCCTTATTCTTCTGTATAGTTCCCTCTATTATCTTTACACTGTTTTTATCATAATGGTCTCAATCACAAGGCAAAATAAAATTAAATGAAAATAAATATGGGAAGAGTGTAATAATATCGAGAAAATTATCATAAAATTAAAATAAAATAAAATAGGAAACTAAATCAAACTCATGCGAGAAATAATATAAAACAAAAAATTAAAAAAATCAAAAAGTAGCCTAAGCAAATTATATTAGGAGTTTAAACCAAAAAATAAAAAATAAAGATAAAAGGACAAACAAAAGAACATTTTCTAATAAGTAGTTTTCAAAAGGACAACAAAGAGAAACGATTGAATCTCAAGAATCCAATCAGTGCACCCTTGAATCTCAACAATCCAATCAGTGCACCCTTGTTTGCATTCAATAATGGTAATAAAATTCTATGATACTGTTGCACATCATTATCATTATTTTTTTTATTTAGTTGATCTGTTTTGAATGTCATTTTATTGACTTTCACTTTAGCTTTATGATGACGTATCGATCAACTGGAGGTTTCAACTAATTCATCGTCTTCACTTAATACTTCATCATTTTCCATCTTTTCACCCCATAACTTATAGACAAAATTGACTTCTTCTTAAAAAATATCAGTCGGGATAGATTCAACTATATCTGCTGAAAAAATGGTCGAACATGACTATTGAGCCTTTTGTTAATCACATGAAAGAGATTCAAAACAATTTTGCAAGACTAAATATTGAATAAACGTATTTAGAGTAACATGTTTGCAAACAACTAATTTATGACTTGTTGCATTATATGAAAATTTGAGATGAGAGAATCCTTCTAAAATACTAGAATTTTTAGGAGACAATGAGTTTTTTTTGTAGCAAATTGTCTTATTCATGAACATCTTCCGACTATGGAATATAGCAAAAATATCATCTTAAGATCTTAAGTCAACCCATATATTTTCAACTGGTTTCTTAAACTTTTGACTAAGAATAGATGCACTCTCCTCCTAACCAATAACAACTTCAACAAGGATATCAAGATCAATAACAACTCCCTCAACTTCCACCACCCATTCATTACTAATAGTTACATCATATAATTGTACATCTACCGCATAATTTTGTTTATCTGTGAAACCAACCACTTCCTTGTGAGGGCCATCATTAGTTTCTTTTGTTTGTACAGTCACATGTTAATATTGTACAACAATAGATTTGGACAAAACAATAAATGATTTGGTAGTGTTATGGAGATTACCAGGATGTTGTATACATTTAAAAATATCATGTCCTTGCGTGAAGAGAACAAATGGAGGTAATCTCTCAAATTCAATATATGTAATAAAAGCAAAATCATGTCTTTCTACCAAAATTTGATTAGGCAAAGCAGATATCATATCAATATCAACCAACACTCTAGCAAAAAAAAAAAGTCTCTACATTTATTCATGGTGCAATCATAAAGAGAAAGAGGAGTACCAATCTCTCTCACTATAGAGAAAATTGCTTTTTGTTATCAATATTCCATAGAAAGACTGTGGATCTTGATCCAACATTCAACTTTGGTGAGCTTCATGGAATATGACACAAAGGAAGAAAAAGTAAATTCATAAAATGTTTTTCCCATAGGAATATTTTTCCAATATCCTAAAGATTTCCAACATCCTAGATATTTCTAAGCAAGATCCAGTTTTTTGCACCCGTCCATATGAGTAAGAGGTTTGTCACCTTTAGATTTTCATGAAGGTGATTTTTACAATCTCCAAGACCATGAATATTTTTACAATCTTCCATGTAGATATTTACAATCTACGTGAAGGTAAAAAATTTACAATTTTTACCACTCTTGACTAACCCGCTTAAAAGTATTATTTGAATAACAATCACTATTGACTAATCAGGTAGTATTATTTTCCAAACAACACTATTGACATAGATAAATAAGTTATTTGAATAATATTCACAATCCACAGGGTTATTCGCTGGAGAGGGATAACATCTTTCTACATATACAAGATTTATGCACTTTCTTTTAATTTGCTCAGTGAACACGAGTAATGTTTTTATGAAGCTTTTTGGGTCCCATAAATTTGACTTTATTTCAATATTATGTATCATGGTCGGAGTGATTCCTCTCATTGATGAATGACTTTAAATAGACATTGAATGTTATAGTTGTTACAAATATGTTTATGTCCGTTGAGTAGCTTAATCTCACTTGAATGTCGTACTTACATTTATTGAGCTTGATTGTGAATGATGCATCAAAAAATGAACTTCATGCAGTATTAATTGCTCTTTTTTAATATTCCAATAATTGCACGCATTTATCTCTTGTTGAACAATGTGCATTTGCTTGAATTTTTGTAGAGGCCATAGTCATACAAAACATACCATCTTTCCAAAGTTGACAATGTTAGTGTGAGGGGGATTTTGAAGAAGAAAAAAATTAACTCCTCATACAAGAGATCATTGATTTGATTTGTGTTTAGTTGGTTTTCGAGTACGTGTAAATCATATGAGCATATCAAATGCTTATCATATGTAAACTAAAACTAAACAATGTTATATCATTTGATAGATGAAACACTTGGGTCTTACATGACCATATTTCACATAATGTTGAACTTTTCCCAGACAATCATAAAATTAATTGAAATTCTAAATGATAGAGTTGTATAACAAAAATCAAATTACACTTCATTGAAAGAATGTATTAGTCATAAATTAAAATAAGAAAATAAATTGAGTTAAAAGTTATTGGATCAAAGAGTTACTTTAAACTGTAAAGAAATATGTTAAAGAACAATAAAAAGTAAAAAGACCATGAATTTTAAGACAATTATGAAAAAGGGTTTTTTACCATGATGGGGTTATTTTTTTTACTTTTTACCAAAATGGGGTCCGTTTAAAAAAATTACAAATTTAGGTAAGTCGTGCTAATTCGGCACTATTTCATATTGATGACTTTTTACGGCAAGTGCACCGCGTTTGTCAAAAGTAATAATTGTCCCTAAGGACGGATATCGATCCCACAAGGAACAGTGAATTATCGAGTACAATAATCGTTAAATATAAAAACAGAACAATTAAAAGAGTTTTGAATTAATTGTGTTGGCACTGATCAATAAGAAAACAAACAAAGAATTAGTTGTTTCAATTGGAAA
>Ga0123341_1006699_pt1 | contig 10439 bp, 9 predicted proteins | sample Turbeapinknodule_FD_89959 | JGI IMG/M metagenome (GOLD analysis project Ga0123341, IMG submission 89959) | Root nodule microbial communities of legume samples collected from Mexico - Turtle bean Mexico pink nodule | ecosystem: Host-associated > Plants > Roots > Nodule | place: Mexico: Nepantla...
AAGTCAACCAAGTTTTTCAAAACCTTTTCAAAAACTGCTAAGGTAAAACAACCTGTTGAAATTTTGACAGCTTTTTAGAAAACACATCTTTTCAAAAGGTTAAAGATTCAAATGAACTTGGATTAACAAGTTTCAAACAACTAGACAACACACACACACCCAACAACAAGGTCTTCAAGCTTTCCTCTTGGATTTGGAGACATCAAAGCATCTTGTTCAACAGGCTTAAGTGAATTAAGAATGGCTTGATATAGTTAAAAGAATACCTTACTAGCACAATTTTTCACTGAGCATTTTGTCATGGCCTTGAGCAAATTAAATCCAGAGAGCAATCCTCTTTTCCATATATAATTTGGCTTGAGTGCATTGGGTTTGGCTGAGTAGATTTGCTCTTCAACATAATTCTCCCTTTCTAACAAAAAATTTGGCTTTTGGTTCATTTCGCTGACCGATTCTAGGTAGGCTTAGCGAATCATGTATTCCAAAAAATATTTCTTTTGTTTGTTCAAAGAATTGAATACATGATTGCTTAGTCTATGTCCCCTTTGAGTCCTTTTTCTCTTGTTTATGACAAGGCTTCCTAGGGCTTTGTTCCTTATTGTTTTCATGCTTTTCCTTTTTGGTCTTCTTCCTGTCTCCTAAGAAAACATCAAACAAACGTCATTAGCTTAACGCATAATTCTCAGTTGTTATGGGGAAAGATAAGACTAGAGTCTTCTTTTTTTCCTGTCTATTATCTTAAAGCAGGTTCCTTGAGGTTGTGATTAATGAAGATTGTTCTAAATATGCATTACCAAAATCTCATTTTGTATTTGCAACTTTACCCTTCTTTTATCCACATCAATGACCACCCTTGTTGTTTTCAAGAAAGGTCTTTCTAGTATTAAAGGGGCCTTCATGCATTCCTCCATTTCCATGACCACAAAGTCAGTAGACAATGTAAACTTGTCATTTCTTACTAGCATATCTTTAATGATTGCAATTGGTTGTTGTACACTTTTATTTGTAAGAATTGATGGCTTAAACAAGAGGGGGGTGGGTGAATTGTTTATGAAAGATTTTCGCAAAGATTTGATTAAGAATGAATCTTTATCAAACAATCACATATAAGCAATTAAGGAAAGCAATCAACCAATGATACAAAAATTGTTTTCAGAATTTTAATCGGTCAAAATCACGGTTTAACCGGTTGTTTATATCAGCAGTAGAAACAGAATAAAATCAAACAGTTATTAGGTGATAGAGATAGAGAGATTTACACAGCGGGGTTTATACTGGTTCACTCAACCTTGAGCTACATCCAGTTCTCAGAACAACCTCAGAGTTCCACTAGTAATCAAATCCAGATTACACCAACACACCACAAAGAGGTGACCTTGAAAACCACAAGATCCACTCACCCTTTTTGCAACACCACACACCTCAAGACAGAACACCCTTTGTCTTTACAGGATTTCACACACATAGTAGTTTTAAGAAAGTAGAATTACAAGGATCTAGACAAAGACAGAAAACATCTGAGATTGCACACAACAGGAAGTCTTATGATAAGATCTTGTTACCAGAGCAAAGCTTGAACAACAATCTTGCAACTTTGGAAAACTTCTTTCAAAAACCAATCTCTCTCTTTGATCTCAAATCTGTATCAAATCTTGTTGTCTTTTTTTTTTAAAGAAGCGCTATATTTATAGCACTTGAAATCTAGCCGTTTAAGGCAGCTTTAATGAATTAAATCAATTTTGTTCACATCAAAACAGTTAAAACAGGTTTTAAAAAAATTGTTATGAAAACACACAATCAACCGGTTGAAAGCACGATTTAATCGGTTGAATTGGTTAGGTAGTTACAGAACCAAGTCAAAAACAGTTTCAAAACCTTTAAGCCAGCTAAGTGACAAACAACCAATTATATCGATAATTCAACCGGTTGTTTTCCCTTTGGTTGGAAAACACTTTGCTTTTTGAAACAGATTGGTCAAGCTTTGTGCAAGGATTAAGAACTGATCTTTTACAAAGATTCTAAACAATCTAATCTAAACCCAAACCAAAAAGCAGCACAACTTCAAGCTTCATGTGGATTTGAAACAAGAAAGCTCCCATGCTCAGCACCATCCTCTACAATCTCCCCCTATTTGATGGAGACAAATCCTTGGGATGCTTTTAGGAATGTTCTTTGTTTAGAATATGTTCAACCTGCATTCATGAACAAACATAGAAACACAGGGTAATCTATTCCAATCAATTAAGCACCATAAACTAGTTCCCACTAGGTGATTTCCAAATAGGAACATCAGCCAAATCAGATGAGAAACTAGCCAACATACACAGGTGCAAAAACAGATAAACAATCGCTTGTTTTGCAGGAATAACCGGTTGAAATTTTGTGTAAAAGTTTTTAACAATTCTAATATTTCAAAGTTAAACCAGTTAGATGGTTCAAAGCAGCAATGTTCAAAGCAGTAATAGAAGCAGTTAATAAAAACATTACAGAACCAACTTCTCCCCCTATTTGTCTCATCAAATAGACAAAAAGGAAGAATTAAAAGAGCATAAAGAGAGCAAAAGTTGTTCAGAAATTTAAAGCAGAAATTTAAAAGGAAGGATTGTTCTCCCCTCGAATTGAAGTTCCATAATATGATTCTGAACTTCTTCAATTTGTTCATCCAGGGTGGAGAAACGTGAATCCATGTTATTAAACTCTTACTCACACAAGTCATAAAGATTCCTTTGATTCTCAACAAAGGTGCCCATGCGGTTGATCATCAATTTTTCAAAAGGAGACATTGTTGTCATCCTTTCTCACATGTAAGCATCATTATGATCAGCCTCTTGAGTCTCAACAACATGTTCATCTTATGTTGCTGCATCTTCAGGTTCATCACCCTCATTTGTTCCACTTGGGTCAGCTTGTTCACCATCTTTGCTCACCCATTTCCCACCAATTTTTGTAAATCTCATTTTGCTTAGGGATCCACTGTTAATCTCACTTGAGGGTTTGATAACTTCAGCCAGCTCCCCTTCTATATCCACTTCAAAATAGTGAAGCAATTTAGAGATTAAAATAGCATAGGGATAGTGGAAATCACATAACCTCATGGATTTTTGCATATGCTTTTTTATGGTGTGGATCCAATTGATCATCACTTTGTTCATGATGCAATAGATCAATAGTAGATCTTCTTCAGAAAGAGTGGAGTGATTGCTCCCCCTAAGTGTGATAATCCATGATACTATGAAGGCTATGAGCCTTTCATCAAGTTTTAACCCTCCAACAGAAAAATTTCTCACTTTGGAGAGGGGATTCTTGAGACAACTTTTATAGAACTGCATTTTGTTGAATTCTTCAACAATTCCAAGGTTTCCTCTGTTGATCCTCAACCCAGAGAATTTCAATCCAGCCACATCAGCCCACACATAATTTGTGATGACCATTTCTACACCTTTCACATGAGAAACAAGTGAGTCACCATCAAATTTGAGGTTAGTGTAGAATACCTTTACTAAATCTGGATAAATGTTTCCAGTTAGCTCAATAAATCTCTTCAATCTTTGCGCCTTGAGGAGGCTTCTCACAGTGGACAAATTTTGTTGTTTCATCCAAGTGAAGGAGACAAGCTTGGGTGTATTCACATTTTTCCTACTAGTTTCGTGTAGGTATTTTTTGATGAGTTCAACTTCTCCTGAAAACCATCCTTCAAGCTTCCCACCACTTCTAACAGTCCTGGTCTTCGTCCTTTTAGCAGATGGAGGAGTTTCAGCCATAACTCAATTCAGAGAGTATCTTTGGCACACTGCAGAAAAGCTTAGAACAGAGAACAAAGAAGAACAACAGGTTGTTTGTGTGTAAAACAACAGCTATTAGCAATCTTTATATAGCCATGACTCATGATCAAAGGGGGTTGTTTTTAAAACAGAAAAACGAATCAATCTGAGCCATAGAGTTGTTTTTGTCAGTCAAATAGAAAGTACAGATACTCACATGTTGATTTGACCAAACATTAAAAGCAACTTTTAATTTCCAATATGAGAAGAATCTGATTTGTTAATAGCAGTTATAGCAGAGGCAAATTGTATTCAAACATGCAATTAATACAAAATATACCACATATATCACTGGTTTGAATAGAATTACAAATCAGACTTAGAAATTAAAAACAGTTTTGCCCAGTGTTGACAAAGATAAAACAATTGGTTGTTTCGAAGAAACAATCGGTTGAAATTCTGCACAGATGAAAAGTTTTGAGAAAATCAGATTTTCAAAGAGAAGAACAAGAAAATTATTCTCAGATTTCAGTTACACCACTGTAAGAAGTTCATGAAATCAGGACAAGGTTTTGACTTGTACAACGATCTTCTTGAGGTCCTGATCTTTCTGACCCTTCAAGCAAAGTCAAAAATCTGCAAAATAGAACTTGTTAAATCACAAGGTTTGATCCCTTAAAGAACTTGGGACCTATGTAGCACAGATACGGATACAGACACTAACACGACACGGATACGGACACGGAGATACATATAATCTCTAAAATGTAGGACACAGGGACACGAATCTATATATTATATAATTTTGAATTATATAAATTGAAATAAATATTTATGTGCAAAATTATGTTTCAGATTCTTTTGGAAGCATGAAGATATTTTTCATGACTGGTTCAAAAGAATTTATTCCTTATTTTTATAATCATAATAAAAAATTATTCAATAAATTTGATTTTTTTAGAAAACTATTGTATTTATACCTTTTAAAATTGTGTTATAGAACTGTGTTAGAATTTTAAAAAAAATCTAACAAATACTTTTTGAATTAAACACTTCACCGATAAGTGTCATACGAGTGTCGACACCGATACGTGTGTCCGACACGGATACGCCATTTAAGAGAAGTGTCCGAGCCTCGTAGCTTGGGACCCTTTTTGTTAGACTTGTCTTTAAAACCATCAAAACATCTAGGAATCCATTTAAAGATCCCTTTAGGCACATGAGATTTTCGAAAGCTGCAGTACCTAACTGAATGACCTTTCTTCATGCAATAGAAACATGAAACAACCGGTTGAATCGACCTTTTAACCGATGTTTTTCTGGTGCTGATGAAAAACGTTTTGAAATTCCATTTTTCTTGCTTTGAGGATAAAAACCTAAACCAACTTTTCCAAAAACACAATTTTGAGATGCAAGAACATCTTCAAAGTTGGATTTTCCAGTGGTAAGTTTGTCCAAGGTTTTCAAAAGATAGTGAATCTTTCTTTCAAGATTTTCATAATTTTTACAAACTTTTGACTCACAACTGCTAGATGAGTTTTTGTAAATCAGATCAAGGTTTTCAAAATCTTCTTTTGTTTTTCCCAACTCTTCTTCCAGAGTCTTGATGTTGCTTTCCAACCAGTTATTTAGACCTTTCAACCGGTTGTGAGAAAGTGCCAACCGGTTAGCCTCTTCATGAGTTTCATTAAAAACTTCAAGCAATTGATAATATTTGTTACCTTTGATTGAAGATGATGAATTCACACTGCTGGACACAGATGCTCTAAGGCAGAGATTCGTTTCTTCATCATCAAAAGAGCTTAAGGATGAAACATCATTGTCATCCCATACCACATAAGCCTTTTTAGCTATTCCCCTTTTCTCATTCCTGAAATATGCTTTTTCTTTGATTTCATTGTTGGGGCATTCAGCCTTGATATGACCCTATTCACCACAGCCATAACAAGTGTATTTGTTAACATTAAAATCATTGGGTTTTTTGGAACCATACCTCTTTGAAGCTTGGTTCTTCTTCTTCAAGAACTTGTTGAATTTTCTTGACAACAAACTCATGGTGTCTTCATCACTTCCACTTGAGTCTTGTTGCTGTTTGCAAGCTTTGAGAGCTATACCCTTGTGGTGTTTGTCCTCACTTTCTTGAACAACAAGCCTAAACCAAACCAAAAAGCAGCACAACTTCAAGCTTCATGTGGATTTGAAACATCAAAGCTCTCATGCTCAGCACCATGCTCTACACTATTAACCATTCGTAATGTCATCACATTTGGCTTTAAGGTCACCTTTCCTATTTTTTTTCATGAGAGAGAGGGGTATAAGATTTATATTGGCCTTAAGTCTAATAGTGTGTTTAGGGTTTCCTATAACTACTGGGATAGTGAAGCTTTCAAGATCCTTCGCTTTTCTTGGTAGGGGTTGATGTATTCTTTCATTGCATTCCTCCCTCATATCTCCCACTTTTCTTATAAAAATGCTTATTTCTTTGTTCATTCCTTTTTCAAAATGAATTTAAGTTTTCTTTCTTCCTTCTTCTTCTTTCGTGCCTTCCTTCCTTTCTTCATTTTTTTTTCTTTTTCTTTATTTTCAATTTTTTTTTCTCAGATAACACATCTTTCCTTTCAAAAATCAAATGGCTAGAGTAATAAATCTCAATCTCCATATATCTTTCTGTTTCAGGACATTGCATTTTTCTTTTGTGTTTACTTGTGTGTTGGTAGTAAATCCTTTTTCTTGCTTCTCTGCTAGTTGCTTGGCCAACTACCTTATATGTGCTTCCAAATGCTTTATAGAAGCCTTAGTTTTTTTTGTTTCAACAAAGAGACCTGCATATATTTGTCCACCGTATCCTCTAGTTTTGATTTTCTTTTTTGGAGTGAAGGATAGTGTTGTTGTTAATGTGGCTGGTATAATTGATTTTTGTTGGAGGAAACATTATTTTGTTTCCAACCAAAGTTCAAATTTTTAGTATTCCCCCAACCTTGCCTTCCTTGATTGTTCAGATACTGATGTGAGTTGATTTTAGAATTCCATATTTTAGATGTGCTTACTTGGATTATGAATTTTGATTTAGCAGGATATGGTGAGACTCAATGAAAATTGCCACTGGACATAAACTTAATCAAGTGTTAAGTAAGTATGAAGGTTCTCTTCAAGAGAGCAAAGAGAAAAACACAATTAAGACGATGATGATGATGATGGACACAGAATTAAAATAAGGCAAATGACAAGTAAAAACCGTATTTAAAAGGAAAGAAATGAGCAAGTAAAGGAAATCATAATGGCGGAATGAGTAAAGCAATTAGGAACAAAAAAGATGAAGATAAAGGCGGAAATGAAAGGTAAGATGGAGTAGAGAAAGCTTAGGAAAAATGGAGAGAAATGGAGGTAGAGTCACGCCACTTGGGGTTGAGAGCTCCAAGATGAGTGAGGGTGAGTCGCCACTTGGAGCACACTTTGCTCGAGATAAGACTCATAAGAATTTAGAGACACTTAAGGAAATACTCTGACAGGGTTTTTTTCTTCAATATTCAATGTGTTTTAGAATGAGGCAAGACACCCTATTTATAGGGGAGAGTGCCTTAGATAACAAGAGTGAAGAGAGGGGGTGACAATAAAGAGAAACCTTCTAGAAGGTAGGTCATCCTAGTGTGTCACCCAAGCTAGATGAAACCTTCTAGAAGCTAGGGTAAATGAGGCAAATGGGCGGTCATGGAAGGAAAAAAGTCTTCTAGAAGCTAGGTTTTCTAGAAGCCTTAAAATGTTTAGGATTGTGTATTGAATTAGGGATTCATGAAGGAGATATTCTTACTCTATTTATATTGGAATCACATACAGGAAAATATCAGGTGGTCAGAGTTGAAGGAGATTCCTATGACCTAGTCTATATTATGAAAAAGATTTGTGTCTAATAGGTCATGGGGATTTACCCTGTGCATGAGTGAAAAAATGTTCTTATTATGTAGCTTTGTTGTGATAAAACCTTAATGAAGATAGTGTGATAGGTATAGATCTTTGAGTTTAATTCAACACATGTTTTCCATAAGTAGAGAGTCAAGTGTATATGGTGGTTGAAATCAATAGCATTCTAACATCAGATGCAATTAGTGAGTTGATAATTAGATAATTGATTTTGATGATGATTGAATGAGTGAATTGAAATTGTGTCCATTGGAGTATATAAATGATATGTAAATATAATATGTGTATGATTTTATACCCACACGTATGAAAGTTATTAAAAACTCTAACTTATCATGTTTTGTGCGATTGTGTTGATAACAATTGTGAGTGTATTACACAAAATAAATAATGTTGTAGGAGTACAACATGAGCATAAATGAGCTGAGGATAGAAAAAAGAAATTTATATTTTGTAATTGTTTTATTTTCTTTTTCTTAAAAATGTGGATATGTGTATATATATTTTGATCTCTTATGTAAATGTTTATTTTAGTAGTGATTAGAAGTAATATAATTGTTAAGAAGATGATGCTACAAGCGATAACTCAATGATTGAGAGACACACGATACTCAAGCGAGATATTCAAAAGCAACTTAATATAAAAAAAATACAAAATACTTACAAATTAAAATTTACTTAAACCAACTACCTTAACAAGTTTAAAACACCTATTTCAACTTAATAATTACTCACTTTTATTAGTATACCTCCTTTTGACTTTTCTAACCATTACAAATGTTCAAAAATCTGTATGCATATCAAATTTTAATATACAATTCACCAATTTCTCAACCATTACAAATAAATAGAGTGCAATAAAGCCAAATAAAACAAATTTTTAATCATAACTTAAACCCTAAACTCTAAATCTTAATCTTAATAAAGCTAAATAAAACAAAACTTTAATCATAGCTTAAACTCATTGGAAAAAAAATACTTTTCTCAATTGATTAAATCAACAAATAGCTCAAATATTAACAAATATTAATATAAAGTATTTGGATGAATTTTAAAGTAATAATACACTTATTTCAAACTCAAATTTGTTCAAATAGAAATTTTCATGAATATGCCAACTGTTAAATAGTAGAAAAAAAATCAAAAAATTGAAAATACTTAGTAAGAAAATCAACAAGAAATAGAAATAAAGAAAAAGAGAAGAAAATGAAAGAAAAAAAAACTACAACTAGACTTTAGACACAATCTCTTACACATATTATAAGTATGATTTAGATAGTAACCAATACGGTTAAGATCTCACTCAATTAAAGACACGAAAATTTATTTTTAACGAGGTTATATTTAGTGTTTTCCATGATTTTAGTCTCCACTAAGTGTGTTACCTATGGTTTGTTTTTCTCCGGGAAGATCTAGCGTCGTTAACGAATTATCGATGGTTTTGAGTAACCCCTATAAGATTAGTTATTTTTCAGTGGTTCTGTAAACCATTGTTACTTCCAGGGATTTTTTGAATCCTCGTTACTTCCAGGGGTTTTCTAAATCCTCAATACTTTCAAGGATTTTCTGAATCCCCATTACTTCCAACAATTTTCCAAACCCCTATTACTTCAAGGGGTTTTCCAAACTCTCGTTACTTCTAGGGATTTTCCAAACCCCCGTTACTTTCAGGGATTTTCCAAACTCCCGTTATTTCATTTTTGTGTTTTTTTAAATGGGTTGTGTTTCTTTTAATGGGTTATTTTTTTAGTGCACATAAATCCTAAAACAGCGAAAAATGATAAAAGACACATATTTTGAAATTTTCAAAAATCAATTGGCTCCAACTTTTGCATTTTTTGTTTTTAGAGAAAGAACCAAGATGGTGATGAGTGGCTTACAAATAATATGCATTTGATAGATTTAGGCTCTTCTAATAATGAATTCCTAAAGAATACAAACTAAAGCTAAAATAATTTTTTAGGATTTGAGAGAAAATTCATCAATATAAAAACGATGTTTACATTTGACCAAAAACATAAGAACTAAAAACATATTGTTTTCCTTGAATAATTTATTTATATATATCAAAATTTACTTAATTTTTAACTTAAATTGTTGCTCGGGTGTACACTGTTGAAGATGGATGAAGGTTCTTCTCTACCTAGTTTTAGTGTGTGTTTGATGTAGAAAATAACTAGTTTGCTTTGAAGTTTGTAATAGGCTTAGATGATATTGTATTTAGGATTGTGTATGTGTAAGGTTGCCTTTTGCTACATGATCTATCCTAGATGCCTAACCAAGCCTAGAATAAGCACATGAAGTGGTTATAAGTTTTTCCAAAAGCTTTCTAGAGGTTTCTTCAAAAATCAGGACTCTGCACAAAAATAAATTTGTTTTTCTGTAAAAGAACAGGTTTATTCTTTGGTTTGCTGAAAGGATTTTCGAAAGTTAGTTAGGGCACCAAAGGTACAACTCAGACCGTTATTTCAGTTAGCTGAGTTGGCAGTTTTCATAAAATAAATCTGTTCAGTTTAAAACTGAATTTGTTGTTTTCATAACAGCTTTTCAACTGTTTTTTGAAAAGAAGTTAGAAATTGTTTTCTATATAAGAAAAGCCTCTCTCACATGAAATGATGCTGAGCAATTACGTTTTTTACAGAGATTAAACACTTTCTATGTGAGAAGAAGGATTGAAAAGATTTTTGAAAGGTTTTCCAAAGGGATTTTCAAGTGTGCTTGTTCTAGGAAAACTTTGATCTTGGTGAAGGTGCTGGTGCA
>Ga0123341_1006703_pt1 | contig 10437 bp, 5 predicted proteins | sample Turbeapinknodule_FD_89959 | JGI IMG/M metagenome (GOLD analysis project Ga0123341, IMG submission 89959) | Root nodule microbial communities of legume samples collected from Mexico - Turtle bean Mexico pink nodule | ecosystem: Host-associated > Plants > Roots > Nodule | place: Mexico: Nepantla...
ATGTATAAATATTTTAACTAGTCTCTTCACTTTTTACTTTTTAAATAGATGTCTGCGAATAATTCTAAGCTTCAATATAATATATTATAACTTATAACACTTCAATAATCAGTAGAAATATAATATAATATTTTATTTGATCGTTGACAACTATAAGTTAACGTTGTAGTTTACCAATTGAAACTTAATATAAATATTAAATATCATCTTTAAATTTGAATTCTCTTTATATTTTTTATATAAAAATAAGAGGAATACTCAACTTAAATTGTTGTTGTCACGTATAGTGAATTTTATGATATAGTTCATAAGACATATATTCTAATTAATGTTTTTTATATTTCATGAAATTAAAGTTAATTGTATTTTATATTAATCTCTAGATGTTTTTTCACCGAAAATTGACGTAAGATTTTAGAGGTGGAAAAAAATTGTAAGTCAAAATCTTTAATACTAGAAAAAGAGAATTGAAATTCCTCAAGATTTTCTAAGACAAAGTCCTTGCTGAATAGATCATTTATGACGTATTAAAGTAGTTATTATCCTTATTTTATATATTAAGAGCATTGGTTATGCCTAATTATTGAATGTATCATTCTATTATTTTGGGTAAATACAAAATGTATAATATTGATTTTACGTAATTACTTTTATTTCATATATTGTTTATATGATGAAAAAATTAAATATTTTTTGTGTAATAATTTTCTTATAAACCCTAAACATGAATACAACATTTATTCATGGTGTTATCAATCATAAATAAAAGTAAAAATGTAAAATGTATGATGATATCTTGAATAAACAATACAATTTGTCATATTCTTTTATGAGAGTAGATGATGATAAAAAAGATGACAAATATTATATTTGTTAAATTACAAAAGTTGTTTATTTAATTCTAAACAACTAATAGACTATATGATTTAACATGAATAAACATATTGCTTTGGAAGTGTGTATACAAAAATACTCTATCATTGACACTTGATTATACACTAATTTAGGAAGTTAACTTTTACACTTATCTGAATTATTAAAGTGTCATTCAATAGACCTATACATTTTTTTACATAAATGGACATGTTTTCATAGAAGAAATATATACCATGATAATTATGAACAAATAGAACTTTGTAGAGTAACTTTATAATATAAAAATATATTTATCACGACAATGTTCTTAATTTTAAAGTATGCAGTTGTCTTGATTTTTTTTTCCATATATATATATATGATTCGTATAGTATTAAAACTCAAAAAAGTAGTGACCAAAGACTAATATGTGCTCACGGGATATGAATATTGCTCGCTAATTAAACTTCCTTGTCACATTCAATCCGAGCTTATGTTGACAAAGTCAATGGGTATACTAATCCAACCAGGAACAAAATTCATGCATGGTCTCGTTCCTTTTTTTCTTTGATTATATTCATCATCGAAAAATATATTTATATTAAAATAAAAAATAATAATTATTATGAAAGTTGAATGACTATTTTGTAGAGGATTCAAAATTTAAAACGGTTGTGATTTTTTTTATAAAAACTTTGATATGTTAAATATCACGGTACAACTTACATTTCAGTTAGGTTGACACTTCAAGTAACAACAATAATTTGTCATCACATGAAAAAAAATATTATTTAAAAAAAATACAAAAATATGGGAGACTAGACTAAAACTCGTATGTTAACAAAAACGATACATATGTAGACTATACTTATTCATAAAGAATTCTAAGAACATACTAGATGAAAGTTTATTATACCAATGAAATTATTCTTTATGAAGAAATCCTAAATTAGCCAATTTGTCAACACACACATTCCCTTCACAAAAAATATGACTAACCATAAACTTGATTCTCACACAGTAATTAAGATAAATATTTCATCGATTACGAAACATCCACAAAACATTAGTCCTAGCAGTAAACGCAACACAAACCAAGGCAGAATCACATTCAAATCAGACATTAGTAAGCCTCATCTTTTGAGCTTCCTCCATAACATGTATAATTCTATAAAACTCAGCAATAGCAGTCTGAACTTCAAGAAACACAGAGAAAGCACTAATAAACTTCATCATACTTCCACGAAAAATACCTCCATAAGTAGCAAAACCAAGATACCTCCTAGCAGTCCCATCAGTATTAATGTTAACCCAACATGGTGAAGGAAAATCCCATCTAACAGAAAGAGGACGAAGAATTTTACCACTACAAGTGTTAATACCAAAAAACGTAAGCACTTTGAATTCCAACATATCATTCTTCATTGAAACTTTTGATGAATTTCTCACTATACAAGTTAAATATTTAATTACCGAAATAGCCCTAGAAACCTCAATCTTATCTTGAAATCTAGCATAATTCCTCATACACCATATCATCCAAATAGAAAATTTTATCATTGCAAGCTTAATTAATTTAACAAAGAGATTACCATCACTCTTAATAAAAGAAATAAGATCATTCTTATTAGAAAAATGAGAAGTAAGAAAAATGTTGAACTCAACTCCAAATATGCAAAGCATTAGAACATTCAAAAAATACAAGTTTAATATATTTCTCATGCTTTTCACAAAACGTACACATAGAACATGTATGCAAACCTTTATTCTGAATATGTTGATCTATAAGAAGCCGACCATGAAAAACTTTACAGAGTACTAGAGTAGAGTTTTGGAAGGCGGAATAGATGAAGACCAAATGAATTTACCCCAACCACAGGGAACTCCTGGTTCCAAGAAAAAAGTCATAGTCGATTTAAGAGTGAAACGATCAGACTCATCTAAAATCCAATTAGGAATATCGTGTTCCTCCCTAACCATGATATGATTAAAAAATGCGGCATTTGCTGTAAAGATAAGGGAATATTCCAATCATAACCTATCCAAAACTAAGAGACTGTATCCAGAATGCTAGCACCATTAAATAATTCTGCAATATTTGTTAAAAAAGTAGTAAAACACCATTTATCATTCCATAAATTAATAAAAAAACTTGTACCTACAGTTCAAGAAGTATAATCAAGTATAGTAGAGTAAAACTTCTTAATTACACGCCAAAGAGATGAGAATCTATAAACCATTCTAAACTCGTATTTTGATTTAAGAACCATGGTTTTCAAGAGCAAAGACCAAGACATGTTGCTATAAGCAAAGTTCCAAGCAAGCTTAATAAAATATGCATTATTTTAATAACTAAGATTAATAATCTTCAAACCTTCATTTTCAAGAGGAGAACAAATAGTTTCCCAATTCACGGTAACTGTGCCTTCTTACAAAATATCACCAACCCAAATAAAATTTCGACACAATTGCTCAAATTGGCTAAGAAGTGAAATAGGTCATTTATATATATTAAAGCTATAAGCTAGAAATCCAGTAATCACTGTATTGACCAACTGAATTCAACCCATCATGCCAAGAGATTTACCTTTCAAAGATGCTAGCTTCAATTTGACTTTGTCAACCAAAGGTTGAAGAAATTGTCACTTTGGAGCACTAACAAAGATAGGCACTCCTAAATAATTGAAAGACAAACAACCATGACTATAAGAAAGAATACGTTGAATTTGTTAGTCTTAAACATGACTTTACTTTATCGACTTCATTTTACTGACTTTACATAAAGTTGTAATAGCAGTGCATTTTAATGAAGTCGTAGATCAGATGTGCGAATTCAGCCTTTATTAATTTGTCTAACGATTCAACAAATGTTAATTAAAATCATATGCTTGCAATACGATTTATGCACGAGTATTTTGGATTGTGATTTAGTTTGAAGTCGTTTGTTGTTTACACGATTTATTTGAAATTTTTTTCTACCCATCAAAAGTCGTTAGCATAGAATATGATGTCTGTTAAATTATAGACCTAGATGATACATTTGCTAACATCTAAAAACACATTAGTTATGGATTTAATCATTTAAAACAAAGGTCTTAATTAATATTGGTCCACCACAAATCTTTCAATCTTTTATGTTTTAGCGGATTTCTAAAATTTTGGATGCTAATCTATACTTTTTTTTTTTTATAAAAAATTCTAACCAAGTGTGCTTTTAATTATTGAATTTAATAATTTTTAGGATTGTCAACAACATGTGTTATACCAATAAAAAAGTATGATGAAAAGTCAAACTTATTGTAATATATGGAGGCAAAACTCTTTTTTCTTTTAAAGTCTTTTACCACAATTATATGTCTCATTTTCAATTTTTTCATGAAGTAAATAATATGCAAGTCAAATAGATTAAATATACCTAAAACAAATTTAATTGTGGTTAATCTAATATTCTTATAGAATATCTCAACTCTGAGAAATTCATTGTGGAGTAAGGAATCCCACATTGAGTTAGGATGAATAAGATCAATGGTATATAAAGATAAAGACTCACAAATTAATTGTCTTCAAAGTTTTGGGTTGAAGGTGGTGTCAAATATGTTATACATGAGTTGATTCATGACTTAAAACTTATTAGATCCACAACTCTCAAGTTAAAGTTAAGTAACAAGTCTCCCAAAGTATGTCTATTCAAGGAACCCAACATCATTAAAGTCTATACTTTCTTTTTTAACATATTCATTCACCCTTAATTTTGTTTCAATATATCTCCACTTGATTATTTTTATTTTATTTAATCTTAATATAATCATTTCCTCACAATAACTTTGTTATTTTCTAAATGTTCAATAATATCTTATTTATATGAAAAAACTCCAAATTTTCTTATTGTTATTATTTATAAAATGCATTTGAATGAATCATATTCTTTTGAAAGACTAAAACTTTCAATTTTCATTTAAAAGAATTTTCTTCATATCTTTTATCATATTTTGTGAGGACTCATTATGAATGTCAACATGATTTATTTTAATATTTGTATTATCGTTGAGTTTATTCATTCTTTAATTTGTGTCTCATATTTTAAATGTGTTTCAAAATTCATAAATTTTAAGAATTTATTAAATAAGAAAGGTAAGATCTTAAGGTAAATAATTTATTTGAATTTATTCTTATAACGAGGATGAATGAGTTTTGAAGGTTTTTAAATAGTTTAAAAATATATATTCAGACAATGTTTAGGTTTTTGAAATGGCTTCATACATTACTAATGGTATATAACTTAGCGCGATATTGAAATATGTAATAGTAACATTTTTAGTTGAATTGGTATAATGATAACCTAATATATTTTTATTCTGATTATTAATATGTTTTATTTATTATTTATAGTATAAAATTTAATGTTTTTATGGTTACTTTTACTTTTTAAATATAGTTTAGGGTTATTATATATGGTTATGAATAATCATATTTTCTAATATAATTGATTGATCATGCTTTTTAACACAGCTGATTGTTACTCGTATATGTGGCTGTCAATGCCTTTTTAATAACTGATGCTTTATTTTTTCAATATATATTATAAGTCATTAAAAAAATAACCTAAGACGCTACACACCTTTTTTTTTACGAAAAAACAGATTAAAAATACTTTATATAAGGAATTCTATATTGAAATAAACATGTGATTTGCAAATTATTGATGGGAAATCAATAATAACTCAACAAGAGCAACACGCAGGGATAATAATTTATCCAACTTGTAAGAATATGTGAGTAACAATAACAAATAATAACAAAAACAAAAACATAAGGAAGACACAAAAATTGTGGAAAACCTTATCAATGTGAGAAGTAAAAACTACGGGCATGAATCAATCAATCAAGTTCCACTATGATCAAAATTAGGATATAGGAGAGTCTCAAATCATAACACAATTCGTATTCAAAATAATCAGTCAAATAGCAAGACAACATAGATGAAATAGAGAACAATAAACCAGAAAATTCACCAAACTGCAACTACTTTACATGGCTTATAAGTCACTGTTCCGGAAAACTGTGAACAAAGTGTCAACGGCGACTAGAAGTTGTTGGAATAATCTTCCTCTCTCTTCACTCTTTTCTCCTTTCCTTTTCTCTCTTTGTCTCTACTGACGGCTCTCACTATGTTCAAGAAAAAACCCTAAAAGTGATTAATATTGGACTACTGCTCAAACAACTTCTCAAAGATCCTAACGGGTCAAATTGAAGTACCACGTATGAACCTGTTGACAAAATTTCAGCCTGATTACGAAGCCGGTGATCCGAAAACTTTCGTCCTAAAAAAATGCTAAAAGTGCTGCTGCAGTGTGAGACAATTTTCTTCCTACTCAAACAACTTCTCAAAGATCCGAATGATCGGATTAAAGTACCACAAGGTATGAACCTGTTGACAAAATTTCAATCCGATCCAACGTGAACAAAGGGTGTCAATCGGAAGTTGTTGGACGAAACTTCCTCTCTTTACTTTTTTTCTCCTTTCCTTTTCTCTCTCTATTGACGGCGACTCGCACTCTATTCAGAATTTTTTTTTAAAGATGATTAATATTGAACGGGACCTCCATATAAAAAGTGAGACCAACCCAACAATAAAAATCAATTACATAAAAAACTAAATCAATTATAAAGAAAATCAAAACAATTACATAAAGAAAATCAATTATAAAGACTAAATCAGTATATATATACACTCAAAACAATAAAAATACAAATTTAAATTCTAGGTTATAACTTTTGTCTTCCCTGTAAGAGAAACAAAAATCCACGATCATGCATTCACAAATTGGAATATCAAAATTGTAAACGTGACAAATTTAATTATAGTTGATTTATTTACCTGAATTAAACAGATTTAGATGGCACTTTTATCTGTAGTTAACTTTTTTATATCGCAATAAAGTATAAAGAAGAAGAATGAGAATGTGATTAATCTTAATATATATATATATATTTAAAAAAATCGTTTGTAAAAATCAGATGTAAAATTATAGCATTAGGTAAAATTGGGCAAGGGTTGGATAGGCAGTGACAGTAAGTACAATAACGAGCAAAAACAGATGTCGGGTTGGTGGTTTGAAATTTGAAATTGAGATTGAATCTGTCATTTAATCCAAGGGTGGAGAATGCTGCGTCATGTTGACGCTGGAAGAGACGCTCTCACATCTACCTATAAATAAACTTGAAAACCCTTTCTCTATAAAACCCTCGCTCCTTCCTTCATTCTCGAACCCTTTCTCCTCACCGCCTCAAAACGACACAGTTCTACTTTTCACACCAACACACTCTCCTTCATGGTACGCTCTTTCTTTACCAAATCACTTGTTTTTTCAATTCTTCTTGTAGCTTTTCATTCCAATTGGATCTTTCATTTCTAGGCTTTGCCCAATCAGCAAACCGTGGATTACCCAAGTTTCAAACTCGTAATCGTCGGTGACGGTGGCACTGGTCAGTTTTTCTTCTTTTTTTCTCGCTTTTATTTTCTCCGATTACCCTTTTTTTCAGTTATTAAAAGATGTTCTGTTGTAGCGATCTAGGCCATACCTTGGCATATGACCTTATTTGTGACAAAATTTGCAGGAAAGACAACATTTGTGAAAAGGCATCTTACTGGGGAATTTGAGAAGAAATACGAACGTAAGATTCGTTTAGTCATATCAAGATTAAGGTTCTGTGTTTAAAGATTTTCACATTAAACTTATTGTTTATGATTTTGTCCATAACAGCCACAATCGGTGTAGAGGTTCACCCGTTGGATTTTTTCACTAACTGTGGAAAAATTCGATTCTACTGCTGGGATACTGCTGGACAGGAGAAGTTTGGTGGTCTCAGAGATGGATACTAGTAAGTCATTTGGTCACAAATTTGTGTAAACAAACCAATCAGGACACTTAACTTTCCATTTTTATATCCACTTATGTACATGTTTTGATTGGTTACTCTGAGTTGGCGTTGTTGCTTTGTATGGTAGTTACTAGTATTCGTAGTTTTTATTTCTGTTAGGTTTAATGTGTTTAGATGTATAGAATCTCATTTCTACCATGAGGGTTTTAATTTGTGCCCCTGGAAGTGTCTCTAAGTTTTTATTGAATTCTTCAGTTATGCAAACTCCTATTACTTGTGTTTAACGGTATTCTACGTTGCAGTATTCATGGGCAATGTGCGATTATCATGTTTGACGTTACTGCTCGATTAACATACAAAAATGTCCCTACCTGGCATCGTGATCTTTGCAGGTTCGTAAATGAAATCATCTAAGCCATTTTGAATGTGTTGTCTCCAATTTTTGGAATTGTGTGGTTTTTTGACACCATGAGCAATTTTTGTCTGAATGATTTTTCAGGGTCTGTGAAAACATCCCAATTGTTCTTTGTGGTAACAAGGTTGATGTCAAGAACAGGCAGGTGAAGGCAAAGCAGGTTACTTTCCACCGGAAGAAAAACTTGCAGTATTATGAGATCTCAGCTAAGAGTAACTACAACTTTGAGAAGCCATTCTTGTATCTTGCTCGTAAACTTGCAGGGTATAGCCACAGAGTTTGCACTTCATAATTTCTATTTACACGTTTTAAAATGCATGTCAACTTATGTTTTGCTACTTGGGACATTTCTGCAGGGATCCTAACTTGCACTTTGTAGAATCTCCTGCATTGGCTCCACCTGAAGTTCAAATTGATTTAGCTGCACAACAACAGTAAGTCCATCTGTCCATGAGCTTCATCATCGTTTCTCCGATTCCATCACCCTTTTATGTTTTATGATTGCCAAATTGCGTTGAGTTAAAAATGCTTTATAAAAGTGGATTGTAGGTAGTGAGGAGAATTGTAGTTAAAAGTGACTCCCATAATGTTAAGTTTAATTAATCATGGGGCATGGGAATTGTTTCCAATAATACTCTTTCCCTGCCAACATCGACATCTCGTTCATATGTTTTAAATTCCACAAATGCACTGCTTGTTTCATGAAGGTCTTTTACATTTATTATTGTTTTCATTTGATTTGATTGTTTCTTATATTAATGTGTTGGTGACTTTTGCAGGCATGAAGCTGAGCTTGCTGCAGCTGCCAGTCAGCCCCTTCCTGACGATGACGATGACACTTTTGAGTAGAGGATCAATGTAGTGTGTTTATGGAATGTCATCCTTATCGTTGGTATTGTATGCTACTGAAGTAATTTTGGGGGTTGCAGTGTTGACATTTTTGGATTTGAATTCGACATCTGAATTCAATTATAATCCGAGATCCGTTGCTTAAATTAAATCTCATTTTTACTATATTGTGGGTTTTTTAAGATGTGGATTGGTTGCTTGGACAATTATTTTTGTCTTCTAATACACGAGGGTGCTATTTGATTCAGTTATTATCCAACAGTGAAGAAATTGGTTGCATTTCACAGTACACATTTTTTTTAAACTTAAAACTGATTGCTTTGTAGTGATAGTTAGGCTCCCTAATATTATTTAGATCTATAGAAATAAGAATAATGGGTCTGATTTTCACAGAACATAAACTACGTCATTTTAATGTAAAATAGTATCGTAATTATCCTTTCAGAAATTAGGAAAAAGACTAATTTGTGATTGTTTATATTTGTAAAATTAGTTTAGAAAAAACAGTCGAATTTATGAGAAAATCAAATAACTTAATTTTAATTGGTTTTAAAACTGTATTTTTTTATGTAGTTTAGATAAATTTATGACTATTTTTTGAGAGAACTCGAGTGATTATTTAATGAATTAGAATTATAGGTTCATCGTCATGCGCGCCAAATCTTGGTTTGTGGTTTTATTAATTTGTTGTTGAATTGGTAAGATAGTGGTTTCTGGTTTATTAGTTTTATTTGATTTGTGATTATATAACTACATAACTATATTACTATTACTATTAAATTACAATTTAAAACAATAAACAAATATAAATACTGGTATGTTATAAAATAAAATTAAAAATTATATAATATATTTCGTCTAGAGTTATTTATATGGTTATATTTTAATTTATGTACCTTTTAGTGTATCGTTCTTGTAATTTTTTTATCTTTAAAGCTTATAATGTTTTTTTTATGTATGTATAAACTTATTTAACGCTTAAATTTTGAAAAATAAATTCAAACTGATTTATCAATAGATGAATTGATTTTGAGAAAATTAGTCCAATTTAGCTTCCACAGCATTGCATGTGATATTGGAAGGGTAGGATCGTGCTGCATTTGGTACATTTGATCAGTGGCTTTTAATTTGTTTAGAAAGCATATTACTGCAAAAGCAGAGATTAAGGACATTATGATGCACTTTCTTGCTTTTAATATTATGTTTAAAGTTTGTTGGGCAAAACCTAAAAAGTAAAATAATTATATTTTTTTTTCTATTTCTACATTATGATAAATATATGTAAATTAATTATAATTTGGGTGGGATGAAATGTACAATTGACAAAAAAATGTTTATTGAATTATCAAAAAATAATTAAATTAAAACAAAACATGTTAAAAATCTGTCATTTAAAAAGGAAAATATGGAAGTAATTAGGAAACACTCCTTATATA
>Ga0123341_1006704_pt1 | contig 10437 bp, 6 predicted proteins | sample Turbeapinknodule_FD_89959 | JGI IMG/M metagenome (GOLD analysis project Ga0123341, IMG submission 89959) | Root nodule microbial communities of legume samples collected from Mexico - Turtle bean Mexico pink nodule | ecosystem: Host-associated > Plants > Roots > Nodule | place: Mexico: Nepantla...
AAATTAGTTTCTATTATTGTTAAATAGTTTCTAAATTAGTATCTAATTCACAACCAAGGTTTTAGAAACCAAATTTAAAAACTAAATAATTGGTAGTTAAAACCTTGTTTGCTAATTACATACCAATTTAGAAACTATTTAACAATAATAGAAACTAATTTAAAAACCAATTTTTTATTTAATTTTTAAAATGATCTCTAATTTAGTTACTATTGCAACTAATTATTTTGGTCTCTAAAAATTGGTTTCTATTTCATGATTTTATTGTAGTGATACTTAATGATGACATTATTTAATCGCATTTTGTTGTTATTTTTTAGTCAAATTTGTAAAATTTTTGACATAGTTAGTCAACATTTTGGTTAACTTTTTTTTTGTAATGTTGGTTAAAAGAATTTCCTCAAGTGATAGTGACCAAAACGATCATAGTCAAAATTGATCAAATGTTTTCTCAACAAACATTTTTTTTTTCTAAGTGGCTTTGGACAAAAAAATTACATCAATCCAGAAAGAAAGTAGATATTGAGTCGAAAACGATAACAAAAATATCTTTATAAAAAATATAGTTAAAATAATTCTGTTGACATTGATCACAAATTTGGACTATTGTTGACTAATAAATAAATTTGACAAAAATATACTCCTATATAAATAAGTAAAAACCCTTAACTTACATAGAATGAAAAATATCAGCATAATAAAAAAATTACTAGCTTCAATATAATAATTAAGTATGAGTGAGTTTGGTAAATAAAAAAGCCAACTAATATCTATTGTTGTGATATTCTTTCTATATATTTTTTTTATCTGTAGTAATCTGAGTAGGTAAATTTATACAGGTCAGGAATAGTTACAATGTTTTATTACAAATTAATCAACAAACATGACAAAGAATGAATAGAAGAAGAAACTCTATAACCATTGGAAATCAACAACTCTCTCACAACAACTCTGTTGTAAAAGCAAGTTATTATTTTGTTTTGAAATCTAAAAGAAGAAAAACTCAGGAAACTGAAACTCTTAAGTTTAGACTTGGTCATCTTGCAAACTGTCTTTATTTGATTTAAGACAAGGTTCTTGCAAACTGTCTTCAGTAACTATCTCCACGTGGCTGCAGTCAAAGCAAGCAACGAAAAAACATGGTCAGACACAACAATGTTACAAACTGATATTAAGAATATACAGACATATAAGCATGTATATTATTAAACAGCAAACATGGTTGCTCTTAATTGTTCTTGTTTATCTCTACTCTAGTATTCAAGTGTATGATAAAAAAAAGTGGTATGAGATGAGTATGAGAATGGAAAGTACTCACGTCAAATGCAACAAGAGATCTGCAATAATTAGTTGTAGTGAGTACTGTACTTGTAGAGCCACACTCGCTGCCTTTGAGTGAAACTGCGGATCTATCAAGCTTGATTGACCAAGGATATTGATAGTTTTGAGCAGTAACACCCACATGTGAAGATGACCTTTGCATCCTCATTGGCCTTGGGACATTTCTTCCCTCAACTGAAGCTCTTCGCCGGCTTGGTTGCTTCTCAAATGAATCTGGTCTTTGTTTCGGTGCACTATGTGATCTGACTTTGGCCCTTGATGATTCAGTGTTGGCCATGTAATTTGGAAACAGAGGGTAGTCATAGCAGATAGATTCTGCATAAGCTGGCCTAGGGAAAGAAAAAGGGTGCTTTGAATTTTCTGTTCTTGACACAGCAGAGTGGAACTGAGGGCTGCTTTGGGCTGTGCTGAAACAGTCCTCAAAATGGCCACTGCATTCTCTTGGGCTCAACTCTGTCAATGCTGATGGAGCTGGTGACACCTTGTAGTTTTCTTCCTTCGAGTAGGAACCATTTGTTGAATAATGTGTGGAAAATCTGTGGTCATGTTGTTCTTGATGCTCATGATGATACACACTGCTGCTTCTGGAGTTATTTTTATTTTCACCAACATCCATCTCAACAATCTTGATGTTGTCTTCCAAGCCTCTCTCCATTTCCTATATGTACAAAAACCCATACTTCATATCAATGTTACACACATTTCCTAGACTGCTTTAGCATATATTTCAAAATTAAATTTTTGTACTTTCTTTCCGTGCAAAATTTCGTTATCATGCTGAAAAGATACCGCAAATAAACGAAGAATTTCACATCATCATGTACATTATATATCCCATAAACGCTTGAAATTTCAATTTGAACTATCATATTACTGTCAAAAGATAACTGAGAGCAGTTATGATACTGACATTATATATATGCATGAACAAATCATCATGTGTGGCTTTTCTTTGTTGTTGATTAGGAATTCCTTCTGAACCCATTCGGATCCTCTGAATACGAGCTCTAGCTTGTGCCGTCACCAAAGCCTGCATGCATCTCAGTGTTGCTTTGGCTTGTTTTCTCACCAAGTGACCCCTTACCAGTGCCTGCAATTTCACTAGTCCTCTTAGAGCGCACAATGCTTTCCTTGCCTGTCATATAAACAATGATACATATCATATCACACAACCACACACTCAAATATCAACGATTGAATGAAAGACAAAACTAGCTTCCATAAAAGTGAAATACCAAGTGAGACCGAAAGACTGATTGGATTTTAATGGCAGCAGCCTCTTCAAAGCTTTTAGATGTTGCATTGGAAGCAGAAGTCAAACGGATCACAACAGCTACAGCCTGGGCAGCTGCCACCGCAGCATCAGCTGCTGCTGCAGTGGCAGCAGCCACAGCCATGGTATGCTTCCTTTGCTCATTCTGATTATCATTGTCAGCTTGCACTGTCTGTGAAGCAGTGGCATTTGGTTCTACAAAATTCAATTCCTTGGAAGTTGCTATTGGTGTGGCTGTGGAAGTGGCTGATGATCTTCTGAAACTCCATCTCTTTTTCTCCTTTGGGGTTGTGGAAGTTGGAGTGGCTGAGTTTTCTGTTCCATTTGAAGAAGAAATCAGGTTAGATGTAGATTTTTCCTTCTCCTTTTCCTTGTCTTTCTTACCTGTCAACAAGTTTCTAAGCCATTTTCCTGTCTTCCCCATCTCTTTCAAACACCTGGTAAGCTGATATGATACTAGCAAGTAGCAACAACACTTAAAGAAAGTAACAAAAACGATCTGTAGATCTCTTCATATCTACATTTGTTAAGTTGCTTTCAACATCATGGTCCCCTTATTAAAAATAGATAACGCTATTTGACAGCTTAAACTCACTGTCTCATCACATCTTTTCCGTACTAAATACTAACCACCAATTTGAGAATATATTTTTGGGGGTCTCTATGCCATGCAACAGGTAAGGCCTGGCTGTGTGAAAAAAAAAGCCAAGAGGAAGCCCCCTTCATAAGCCACACTCTAGAGCATTATGTAACTGTTACTGATTAAGATAATAAGATTCCTTGCCCTCCAAAGTCTAAAGTGAAAAAGAATTTTCCTTTCCCGTGCTATCCCTATAGGTAGTTATTCCTCATCAGTGGCCATAAGGGTGTTTTAGTAATCTACTATGTCAGTTAATGTGGAATGGGATAGATCAGAAACCATGTGATAGTAGATCAAGAACATGCAGCATCCGTGTAAAATACTCATATTTGGGTAGGAGAGTGTTCAATTGAGGGTCCATTACAGGGGTCGTGAACTAAAGAAAGTTAAAAGACCTTGCATGATCCACTGATAAATGATTGAGTAGGGGTCCTGAAGATGTGCACGTGTCCACCCCGTTTAGCTAAGACATAGGGTTATTTATTGTTCTAGTGTTTGTTTTTGTTAACCTTTTTTTTCTTCTACAAAAAAGTAAGTTGGTTTGTTTGTTTTCCCGGTTGACCCTACCCAATTTTTTGTCCTGATACCAAGCCCTTGAGAGAAGTCATAACTTTTACATTTCCTATAAGCAAAGGCTACTACTACATGGGTTCAAGAACTTCTATGCTACAATGTCGAGCAGAATCCCCTAGTGGTTCCCTGCAAGATTGTTTAAAGAACTTGCAAAACTTCATAAATGAACTTAAACAAGCACAGTTACATTTTTAAGTAGTCAAATCAAATTATTTTTCACTTTGGGACTGTGCATGGGGGAGTATACTCATATGAGTCAGAGGGCCACTGACAACAACCTTTATTAGGCAACTGAATTGGTTGGCTTAGGTGGTGACTGAATGCAGTAAAGTGTTTGATTCACCTGTCAAAAATCTGTTGAAAATGAAGTATAGCCTAATAGCTTATAAAGGGTGGTTTTTCATATTGAGAAATTGATGTAAGAAATTGTGATTTTCATGCTGAATTGTACAAAGAGGAAGCATTATCCGCATCATTTTATTTACTTGGCTAATGGCATATATGGAAGTAGGTGAATGAATAAAACTATGATTAAGATTTGATAAACTGCACGCAAATAATGCATTCTAACCAAAGGTGAATTAGCATGGATGTAAAGCAGTGGTTCATGTACATGAATATGAAATTAATAGGGATAGGGCCCATCTTAGCCATCATAGACAGATGATTTGCATTGTTTAAATGATATCTTTTCATTAGCATACAACGAGTTGGCAATCACATGGCATGTTTATATGCTCCTCATTTGACTTGGTGTTCTGTTAAGGGAAACACCATCTTGGGATTTGGTTCATTCCCTTCACCAGTTCTCTGCTTGATTTCTTAATCAGCGTTTTAGTGGATGTTATAACCAAACAAATTCACCAGTTCTCTGCTTGTAAATTGTGATAGCCATTTATGAATATATTTAAATCAAAAGATATAGATGAAATCAGAAAAAGTAAATTTCCTATTCTAATTCCAAAACCAGCCCAGTAGATGTACTTTGTTGTAACATCTAATACAGAGTATTTGTTATATGCAGATGAGTCTAACTGAAACAAAGCAAGGTAAAAAGTACGGAATACTATCAGTAATTCCAGCGAATATATGATCCTAGGGCACTCAACTTGATCAAACATCATACTAATAATTGATAATTAAGTTATAAGATGACAGAGGAGACAAAAACAGAACACAATATTTTGATTGGTGATAAGGTTTTTTGAAGAAGGTTGTCTTGTTATGGTTAAAATATTAATTAAAGGATGATTCAATGAATCCAACCCAAAACCATAGGGAGGCACTTGATCATATGACATCAATGATGTATTTTCTTGGAAAGTTCTTGCATTATCTGAAGAAGGAAAATATGTAAATTATGGAATTTGACATGAAACATGTAAAGACACGTCTAGAACATCAATATCTAAAATTTAATTAATATGATCTATGATGAGAAGATCCTCTAGGTGGGGGCATGTAGGAGTGTCTCTAGCTTTTAGTTATCTTCTGCCTTGATTTCTCCACATGGGGAATACAGTCTCCAGGTTGCTACAAGTGGAAAAGGGTAATGTACTCCATTTCCATATTCACACACTTCACAAGCATTAGTACTTTTAGTAATTTTGAAACTATTTCAAATAATTTTACCTAAGCTCTTATGTATTAGAGTGGAATAATTTGAGTGACCAAATCTCTTCCGTCACAAATGTGATTTGTTTGCCATACTTGCAAAAGTATGCTCATTTTTTTCGTTTATTTAACTGGAAAACTTTTATCTTTCATTTAGTAGGTCATTAATTCACTTTTAAATAGATCAAATATTTTACACTTTATTTTTAAAAAAAATTAAAGAATAATTTTTCTCTATCATTTGTCTAACTTAATACACTCATGAGTCATGTACAAATAGAATATTTGACATGTATTTTGTACTCAAGGAAGTCTCAAAAAACACAACTCTGTATTTTTCTTTTTAGTGTCACATGTTCTCCATTAATTATAGCGACTTTAAACATGTATGTTTGTGTAGAGCTTTTAAGATGATAGCATTTTGAGTCATGTGATTTGTGCATGGTTTATAAACCAATCAAACTTTTATTATCTTTCTTGTTGAGTACTTGCAACAAATTGTTAAAAAACATCAACAATATGTCCTTACTAATTTTGTTTGTTTTTACTAGATATCTTTGTGTGTCCAAGTTGGTCATAAACTCTAGGATTGGAAAAAAAAATACTACTATTTTTTTCTATAAGCAAAACATTTACCCCTATTGTTATGTTTTTCAATTTTTTTTCTCAGCACCATTGACTTTTTCGTTGTTGGACTTTAACTTTGGTGGGTGTTACTAGGTTATAGTTATCTTCCATATTCTCCTTCTTACTAAAAGCATGTGTTTAGTTCCTTGTTAAACATTCATTAACTATATCACGTTATTTTTGGAGGAATCATTGTTATCTTATGAAAAAAATATTTTTAATTCAAACCTCTCACAAAACAAGATGATTTTTCTCCACCACATAGTAGTCACTAAATTCTTCTCCAAACAACATTATAGAAGTGACCACCTTTAAAATTCAATGAGTAAACTAAATTTTTGAGAAAATCGTTATCTTTGATTTTAACAATTTCAAACCCTCTTTTTGGATTTAAAATATGCATGATCTTTGTACTATCACTCACTTGAAACTTTATTCGATTGATGTAAGCTCCCTAACAGTTTTAAGAGTCACCATATTGATGAAAATATCAACATATAAAGTTGTTTGGATGATAAAGTATTTTTCCTTTCTTTTCCATTTTGTCATTGTGTCTTTTGAATTGTATGACTATGAGGTATTTAGATAATTGAGTTTGAATATTACAATTTTTCAATATAATCTTACAAAGTCTTCATCTATATAATTCGTATATGCGAGAGAAAAAAAAATAATGATAAAGGTAACAAATGGTAAATACCATATTTCTTTTAGATGTTTTTTTTATGATTTCTCTCTCTCTCTAACTTTTCAAGTTTTTTTTTTCTCTCACATCTTTTTCTCTCTCACACAACCCTCAGAGAACATTTAAGTTCTTATTGCATGTTAAATGTTAACAATGAAAGAAATTATCAAAGTAAATATAAAATTTTGGTGAATAAAGACGAGATAAAAAATGGAAAAGAAAATGTTATATATATATATATATATATATATTTTGTCAGAAGAGATGGTTCACACTAAAAACAAATCTGATGAATACAAATTTATACAAAGAATTACTTTTGTAGATTATCATTCAATAAAAAAGATGATTACAAGTGTTCACATATACTCAAGTAGTCTGTTGATAAAAGAAGAAAAAAATAACAATTTATAAATCTTCTCATACATCATAAACAACTTATTTTAATTAAATGAAGAATAAATGATAAAAAAAACTTATTACAGCTGAACTCATTAGAGGGTATAGAATTAAGGGGTAAGAAATGAAGTTAAATTCTAACACAAACCTAAACGATAATAGAAAAGTAAACTTTTGGTGTTTTAACTTTTGAATGTATGCCGAGGATTTCTCAACACAAAATAAAAAAGGAGTCTTAGAGTACAAAATTATGGGGGGGAAACATTAAAGAGATTATATTAATGGTTGTAATGCTCTTCACATGGATTTCAAAGATATTTCACTACCAATGCATGCAAAAGATGTTTAATCGGAGATAAGATTCTTTGATTCTTTAAACTTTTTTATATGTATGGTCCTTGTACAGCTGCAAGCACATGCTTCACTTGTTATGCTTTACATAATGAGGAAACTATCAAGCAAAGTGCTTCATTGACAAAGTTTGCCAAAGGAAGGAGGATAAAGAACCAAAAAAAAAGACAAAAAAACGGATTAATTAGGGGTGTGATTAGGTTAGAGTTGAGTATTTCAATCCATCATCACTCCTTTTGCTTCTCCGTGGAACATGTGAATCTATGTTTGGTATCCGTGCAACAACTATCAAACACAAACTTAAACCTATAACCTAACTTCACTATCTGACAACAAAGTTTTAGACAAAAATTTAGAAAAGTGTACCCAAAGAAACCATAATTATGTTCTAGGCTCCAAGCAATAAAAAGATGTGAGATGTTAATATATGGAATTCAATCCATTTGCGAGTTAATATTTTCTAATTTGGAGAACACGTTGTATACTATACTATACAAATACGGACACGAAGATGCATATAATTTCTAAATATACAAATCTAATATAATTATGAAATATATAAATTGACAATAAAGTTTTAAATGCACTAAGTATGTTTCAGTTTTTTTAGTAGAGATATGTTTTTCCATTACTGGTTCAAAAGATTTGTTTCTTATTTTTATTATCATAATAAAAATTTATACAATAAGTTTGAATTTTTAGAAAATTAATGTATTTATTCTTTTTAAAATTGTGTTAGACCCGTGTTAGAATTGTCATAAATCTAACAAATATTTTTTTAATCGAACATTTCATTGATACGTGTCCTACGAATGTCTTATGAGTGTCGGTATCTAATACGTGTGTCACACACGGACACATCATTCAAAAGGAGTATCTGAACTTCCTAAGTTGTATATCTTAGTTATGATAAAACTATAAATAGAGTTCAAAGAATATGAAGCTATAAATTATATTCATAATATATATACATTCAAATAATCAAGACAAAATATGTAGGATTTTTCAACAATTCTATTAAAGTAAAAAATTTGGTGTAATGGTCTGTATTAAAAGAATGGTATTAAAAGGATGATAGAGCTCCAGTGTGCAACCAACACGTTAACTCTTTTTTCACAAACAATGATCACATAGAGTTATTGACATGTCACATAAAACATTGTTAAAGGCAAAGTTATTTTAAACCATGAATTAATAATTTCTTGTTGTATTCCTCCCCACAGTAGTCTTATCCTAACCTTAGACATAAGTTTGAAAAGAAAAAAACTGCAGAAGTGCAGATAAGAGTGGATTAAAGCCCAGCAATATCTGACCACATTGTGGAAACCTTAATGGACCAGGGAAATGGGAGTCCATGTTTCATTTTCTTCATGTCTCAGTAGCTGTCACAATCTAACAGTTCTGTTCTGCACAATTACATTGGTGGCCTATATGCAGTGTAGGTTTCTCAATCATTTTCATGTAATTTATGTCAGAGACCACTCACTCTTCATCAACAACAATTTCGAGCTATTCTCCACCACGAATTGCAGATAGGTAGGTGTTGGAATATCAGATATTTTACTCCTTCCTAACAAATGACTATATCATTCACAGTCACTTGGCAATTGGAAGTGCCAATTTGTAAAGAATTTTTCCATATCAAATATTCAAACAAATCCAAATGTGGTTGAAATCAACACCAGAAACCATTATCTTACAGTTCCCCCTCTCTTTTTCGTATTTAAAGTCAAAACTGTTAATTCCAGAACAATCTCTCACGCAGTTTTGTAACGTCGCTTTACATCTAAACCTACCAGTGAATAACATTCATTTTTTCGTGGGAAGAAATAATGCTCTCCAAAGTAAAAATGATGGTACTCTTTGAAAATCGAGGGTGAATCTTCAAATACTTAGCACTAAATTATTAATGAAGATTGAAGAAAACATCCATTTATAAAAGATCTTCCAATCACTTATATATAGAAAATATAAATATTAAAATGAATGATAGAATTGGGTGAGTATTCCGTCTTTCAAATTTTATTTATAAACTTTTTCAACTTGTTAAGTAAAAACTAAAATAACCAAACATAGATTTCTTTTATTTCATAAATTTAATCCACAATATCAAAAACACTTTTATATATATATATAGTAAACGAAATATACAACATTTAGAAAACAGTAAGTAAATTAATCAAAACTAATAGTTGGTTTCATATTCGTAGAAAACAATTTTTTTAATCAAGAAGGACAGCCTTAACAATTTTTTTAATAAGAAGGACAGCTTAACTTATTTTTGAGAGACTATTTTGTTTAAAGACATTAAAAAAAATTATTTAATTATATATAATTATTATATGCAATATAGTATATGATATTATACGATTACACTATATACAATTAATTTAATAATGATAAAAAGAAGAAAGTCTATGTATACTTGTATATATTTATTAAATAATGTAAATAAAAAATAAAAATTCTTCCTTCTTTTTCATCTTCTTACTTACCATTATCTTAGTCATTTTCTATTCTTATGATTATGAATTTAACCGATTTTTAAGAAATTCAATTATCCATTAGCACTGCATGATGCGTGTGGATTTATGGAATGCCGCTGATTTTACCAAAAATAGCTTTTGTTCAGTTTTTACAAAATGGTTTTCTAAGTCTCACTTCAAACTTCAAAGGAAAGGTCCCATCCTCCATAATCGAATGACATCGTAGATTCTAGACCACTTGAGATCTTGACCTGTCAAACAAGATACATACAAAGACCCATTAGAATAATCAATTTACATTTAATTATTTTTATTTCCATTAAGTTTTACAGGATAAACAAACTATTAAAATTATATTAACGAATGATAGAGAATACCAATTATCTTTTGAATTTTACAAAATTAAAATTAAACAATACATACATTAATAATGTAAAACTATTGGAAT
>Ga0123341_1006705_pt1 | contig 10436 bp, 10 predicted proteins | sample Turbeapinknodule_FD_89959 | JGI IMG/M metagenome (GOLD analysis project Ga0123341, IMG submission 89959) | Root nodule microbial communities of legume samples collected from Mexico - Turtle bean Mexico pink nodule | ecosystem: Host-associated > Plants > Roots > Nodule | place: Mexico: Nepantla...
AACTTATATTTTAAACATTATTATTTATTCTCACAGTATGAACCAAGTGATTACCCAAAAAGATAACAGATTCAAAAACATTAAAACATAAATTTTCAAATTTACTTATCTTTTGAATTCTACATTACTTATACAGTCATTTATTTATTTAAATTAACTTAAAATTCATACAAATAAATATTATTGTACTATAGGAGATACATCCTGTTTAATAAAAAAACACTTAAATGATAACTTTTAATCATTTTAATTTTTTTAAAAACAGTTTAAAGGACAAAAAGTAAAAAAAAAATGAAAACTTTTCGTTATTAATAATAAGTCAATAAGGGGAGTAATAAATAAGTAAATGGTATTAGATACTTCTATATAAAATAACAAGTACTTGTGGATAACACTTTATATTTTCAGTATTCATATCACCCCATTGTGCATGATTATGCTTATTAAGAGACATCGAAATCAAGTTATTCTAACCAAACGAATATGAAGTGAGAAATGCAAGTGAGAGTTATGATAAAGATAAGATGAACAACATGATTCCATAACATAAAACTGTTGTCTCGAAGGAAAAACAATGTTCAATGAATATATGTTGGTTTCATATATTATAAAAAGGTTTGCACAAAAACCAGTTGGAGTTGATGGAGGATCAAGAATCTTAGATCCAAAATGATTTTAGTGCCTTTTTTTGTTGTTTAGATGCTTCACATCATTATTCAAACTAAAGGGTGATGGATCTTGTGTACATTAGTCACTTTTGTTTCCCTCTTCAATCATCTCGGTCTAAAGTATGAATAAATCTATATTTTAAAGAGGAACTTCAGCAAGTTGTTCTAAGAATAAGATTAATTTATGGGACCCTTAAACTCAAAGGATTATCTTTTGAGTCAATTATTCACCTTATTCAATCCTTCCCAAGAAAGAAGAAAAAGGAGAAAGAACAAAGAAGTGGGCAAGAGAAAGGGAAAAATGATACACAAAAGAAACTCTGATTCAAAAACAAGATAAAAGTGCTCTCCCTTACAATCAACCTTTATTTTCCTACCACACTAGGTAAAATGAGAAAGAAAAATTGGTGAAAAGTAAATACTACCTAATTTAAGGGTCCCTCAAGATGAAACTTTCCATTGTCTTTATGTGGAAGACTAATGCAAGGAGACAAAAAAAGCTTATGCAGTTCACCACACGTGTGTCCACATTAGCCAATCTTTCTGGTCCCCCCTCCCCCTTGTTCTGTTCTTTCAGATTTTCTATTTTTCATACACTGCTTCTTCTTTATCCTTTGGTAGAAGTGGTTTTCCACACTTTTTGGCCAACCTAAGATTCCACTCTCCTTACCATCACAGGCATCCTCCTTTTCATTCTTACTGTGGGGAAGTTCACTATTGCATCTGCTTCAGCATGCCATCTGCATGTAAAAACATTGGATTTTAGGAACTCTAATTATCATTGCATGCCATGAACATGTTTGAAACAAACTAAGCAAAGAAAATTTAAGAGTTCAAAAATGTTAGAAAAGAAAAGCATAAAATGCACTATTGGATTGCACATTATGCAGACCTAGCAAAGCCTAAATCATTAGGCTGCTTGACTGAGTAATATCAACAAAGGCTTTTGTCAACCTAACATGATTTGACCACCAATAGCTCCTCATTTTAGCATCTTCATTTTTTAGGCCATATATATCTTTATACAAGCATGGTGCAATAGAAGTCAAAACCTATAGTCCTAAGGAATAATATAAAATACAGACATGCATATAATTTGGTTCTCAATAACAGCTATTGTTGCTTCAAGCTAGAAAATAAATAAATAAACAGTACTTCAAGAGACAATAGTTGAATGTATTTATCTAATGAAATAACATTCTTTCTGTCTATTTTATGTCACTAAAGCAAGTGTGAAATTGCAGAATGATTATGCTTGAAATCCTCAAGTCTGGCATTGTACTAACAGTTTAGATATATTCATGAAGAACCATGGCTTCCCTCACAGTCAGCACTGGTTTATAAGAAGTTTGATTAACACATTAATTATTATTATATAACAAAGATTAGGATCAAGAGGCTTTTCTGAATTGTGATGTAGCATGTAAGGCTTTCTGGCCCCGTAAACTTTACAAGTTGGATTCCTCCTTTGTCCATATGCAATAAAGAGAAATTTATGACATTGACCCACCAGGATATTTATATGTGGAATATGTAATTTTCAGCAATCAAATTTAGTTTCAAAAGAGAAAATCATTAGTGAAAATTAAAGTAAAGAAAAGGGTCCATGCAAAGCCATTTGGTCCGCTGAGTGACAGAAATTTGTATGTCTGGTGTTATGATTTTGCCTTTGCTCCTATGTCATAACAAGAGGTCAAAAATTTGGGCATGATGACTTTTTACAATTATTCACTCACTAGAAAAGAAGTGAAGTGTAGAATGATTACCTGAATTGAGTGACAAAGTGGTGTAGGAAGATGGAAGCTTCCAGCCTGGCCAAGTCAAGGCCAGGGCAAAGCCTTTGTCCCCCTCCAAAAGGACTGAAATTGCAACTGCTCATGTCTTTGTCCTAAAGTTCACCAATTCATTACTTAAGCTAAATAAATAACATACAAACAAAATATAAAGGAACTAACAAATAACTTATGAGCAGGGGATTTCTCTTACTTGCCACCTCCATGGATTGAATTGATATGGACATTCATAGTTCTTCTCATCTAGATGAACTGATCTAAAATTTGCAAACACACACCACCCTTGTGGTATAAAGTTCCCTTTTATTTCAACATCTCTTAAGGCCTTTCTCATTACACCAATTATAATATTTCCCATTCTGAGAGTTTCAGTGATGACCTGCACAAGTAGATTTTAACACAATAAGTGAAAAGTATGGAATATTTTTACTTGTCTTTTGATGAGGATCCACTGTTGCCTTACTGTTTGAGTAAATGGCAATGATAGGTAATCGCTCCAACACAAGGACTCCCCAACCTGGTCTTGAAGTTTCTTAAGCTTCATATTTTCCTCCTGAGAGCATAAAAGTAGTTTGCCAAAAGTTAATCAGGGAATTAGTTCACAGACTTTCTTAAGTGCAGATGTGTTGATCTCATATCATATATATCTAGTGTACAAAGGACTTCACACCATCATTACTAGCCAAATGTCCCCAAGAAAAATTCAAAATCTTTGGTAACATAGTGGAAAGAAGCATAATAGCAACAATAAAATGGTTTCCTACTTTTAGACTAGGCCACTAAGAGTTGGAGTCCTGTGCTTAACTACTAAATACTAATTGACCAAAACAGCATGAGATAACTTTGAATCCAGAAGTGCTTATGATTGGTGGTAGGTGAATTTCATTATAACTGGTGTAGAGGAGATTTATCAGTTAGCATACCGTCAATTGCTGCAAAGCAGCAGGACATTCTGATAGATATTTTGTAGCTAGAGTCATAAGAACTGGCACTGAGTCTTCCCCAGGAATCATCATATCAATAATATTATCTGCTATTAAATCATCGGTCAATTTTTCACTTGCATCATTAAGAAGCACATCCACCACATCTTTTGGAACTCTGCAAATGCCACTGTTTCTTTTAGCTTGGATAATTCTCCGCACTAATTTCACCATTTTCTTTTTTGCCTAAAACCAAAAAAGTGAAGTGAGTATTACCAGGCCCATGATCATGACATGACATATATATGGTAAAAAAAGAAATAAATATCTAACTAATGGATTTACCTGCAAAGATTGATAAAGTTTAGTTCCTGGTAGATTTATTGGTAGAGACATGAGGCCAGAGATAAATTCCTGAAAATGTTTCTTCAGAAGATCCATTTCTTCTCCTGGATCCAAACTAATCAATGCTTTGACTAGTACATGAAAAGCAATCTGGGGACAGAAAAGAAGTAATTGTTACCTGTTGGTATCTTTGAAAAGAGTAAATTATAATAATCTCAATTTCAATGTAGCATGATTGGTACAAAATGATTATGAACCCCATAAAGATAACTAGGATTTTCGCTTTATAATTATATGATCTTGAAACACAAGTAGCTCCATCACCAATTATTACTTCAGTAACTCATACATAAACGTAAGGAGAAAGTGTGGTGACTTTATCATACAACTTTGGAGGGGTGGATGCTTTGATATAAACAACTTAACATGTAACAAGATGCCAAGTATAGATTAAAGAGAAGCAGCATCTTTTGTTTTATCTTGTGTCTGATGGAACTATTCTCAAGAAGTCACCGTGAGCAAACTTTGAAGCTAGATTCTGACCTCTACACCACGTGGGGGGGAGAGAGAAGACAAGGTTTTGCATAAACACACACGTACGAACACTCATACACCCCTTCAGTCAGAGAGAAGAGAAGGAAACTACAGAGCTAACCTTTTTTGTTTCGTCTTGTATGTATATGGGGCAGTCCTCTTTCCAACTAGCCATTGATTCTTGGACATACTTTTGCATATCTCTGGTGATCTGAGCCTTTAGCTGTTGAGATTTGAAGAAAGCTCCAATAAGTCCATGTATTCTCCTCTGAAGGCTTCCATTGATAAGCAAAATAGAAGACTCCCCCATCAACTGAGTAAGAGACTTGGGATATGAAGGAACAAAAACTTTTGCATCACTTTGCAGTATAAACTTATTCACATCAGCATCCGTGGAAACAATTGTGGGGCTTCCAAATATGTGTGACTTAAACACCTTGCCATACCTACAAGTTGCAACACGCCAAATCTTATTGAAAACAACATGAATTTATAGATTCAACTTTGTGTAGAAAACCAAGGCATGATGAGACTTTTCCAACCCAGATGGCCTTTCTTTAGAAGTATCAAACTTTGATATGTGATGGCATGGAAGAACCTAAGCTAAGTTGTAATGAAGATGAATTGAAGTGCATGCTTAAATAAAGTGGTGCAAAAAAAATGATTGCATATATGAACTTACATGCTGCGTCGCTTGTCCATGAAGCTCTCAGGGCGATCAGAGTAAGCACAAGAAACAAACTCAATGGTTTCACCTATAAAAGGCCATCCAAGAGTCCCTAATGGAAGTTTACTTCTATATTTTGATTTGAGCATGAGGCTAAGCCTTTTCCTGTAGAGGAAGATCACAGTGCATAAGAGAAACACTGTCACAGAAACAATCCAAATGTTGTCCATTATTTTCTCACACACTCTATAATACTTCTAGCTTTGGCTTAAATATGCATAATCATATGGTGGCCACGGCCATAACCACGTTTTTCTTTATGAAATATTTCAGTGTGCATGTGTGTGTACGCGTGCAAGAAGAGGGAGAAGGAGAGAGATTTTGTGAAGTCTTAGCTAACTTTTTGTGTTAGGGGAATATAAATATTCATGTATACATTAACAAAAGCACAATGTTGAATTATTATTATTATATTCTCAAGGCACAAGGAATTTTAGTGCTACCTGTGTCCTTTGGACTGAACTGGGTCAATAGTTTTGCTATGAGGCTCTGGAATGTCTCTCAAATCAGTAGCTTATTATCTATCCCAAATTCCAAGAAATACACACTATCTATCATAATATATATATCAAATACAGTTTCAAAAAGAATTGTCAAAAACAGTAAAGTGGGAGAATATACAAGACTTTTTATTATATGTTGAGAACGTGAAATTTGAACTGATAATGCATGTCTGGTTTTGCTTAGTTTATGATTTGGTTTCACATTATAGAATAAAAGAAGTCCCCACAGAAGGGCATGATTGTTGGTGTAGCACATTGGATTATGGCGTCCCCCCTTCCTTTTCCTTTGGCAGTAGCAGTTGGATGACCTCGTGCCTTCATGTGAAACTCAATAAGTCCAACCACATTCCTCCATCATCATCACCTCGCCTCAAAACTACTCTCTCTCTCTCTCTCTCTTCAACATTTTCTTCATTCCATGCTCTTCTCCAACCTCTCACGTTATCATCATTTCCTTCCTTTCTCTTATTATATGCTAGAGGCCACATACCCTTTTCTTTCTCTACCATATAAAAATACTTGTCCTATCCCCACATTTCTGTCACTTTTAAATGTATTGGCCAGTGAAGGTACATTCCTTTAATTGACCAAGCAGGAATGAGAGTGGCAAAGTTGCATGAAAGATTGTATTTAAAGATAAACCACCTCTTCTCCAAGTTTATTATTTCATATGCATGCCTACCCAACTTTGATTAAGCTTTCGTAACTCTCTCTTTGACTGCAGTCAACAATTATGCTGTTTTTTGTTTTTTATATTATTATTATTATCATTATCATTATCACAATCACAATGGCCTGGTTTTAAAGGGAAACCAATTCAACGTTCATACTTTAATATCATTTTGGCAAATGAGTTATTCGGCGCTGTTCTGAATTTTATTTAACTATTACACCAAATCAGTGAGAATCCCAGAATCAAATTCATACATACTATTGTATATTCTCTTGGAGTTTGAGGAGCTTGGACCATCAACTACAAAAAAGGCAATTCTTTTCTCAAAAGAAAAGAAAAACTAGTAGTTAAGAACATAACTTATAGTATTTTAGTGGTTGGCTTCGTGGTGGAGGCTTGCTTTGCATGCATGTTGTGGGAACCCTGCCAGTCTGCACAGTGCCATCTGTGTCCACATCCTTTTGGGAAATTGAGCATGTTTACACTAAGCCCATGTGAATCTCTATTCACTATTCTCAAACCTCAACATGGTGAATATGCAATTCAGCACCCCAAAACAAACATGGAGAATAAGCATTCTTGGATTGGAAATTGGAAAATGACCAATGATATATTATAGGGAGATGATGAATTCATGATAGAGAAAGATCCAACAGTTCAAAGTTTTACTCGTGAAATTATAGACCAGCACACCATAGATATTACTTGGAAAACATGCCACCCTTTCTATTTATAAGGTGGAGATTTAAGATTCTGATAGAAATTGTTTCTTCCAACAACTACTTTGTAGTAATCTGATCCATGCTGTCTTATATGCCCAGATTTAAATACATAAATACAAATTCAATAAAAAAAAATCGTTGTTTTTTGGAAAATTTAATTAGTATCCTCATCTTGATGTTTTAAATTACCTTAGCAAAACTACCCACCGGCCTCTGCACTAGCCATGTGCTGGCTCTAACTCAAATCTGGCTCTATTCACACACAAAACCAATAAATATATTGAAAACTCAATTGACATCCATAGGTAAAAAGAACACTGCCATTGTACATGAAAGGCCGTCAACTTGTACTATTGAAAGAACAAAAGGAACCAATGAGCCACATCCAAAATTTTACAAATGACAGTTTAGGATTTCAGGAAGCCTCAACAAATGTATAATCTAAAACCCATCAACAAAGTAAACAAAAGAAAAGCATTGGATGAATCAATTCAGGTACATTCAAATCAATAACTTCTTTTCCCTGCTGATAAAGATAAAAGGAACACAAATTAGACACTTGGGATGGATTTTGATCGAATAAGATTTTTAATCAGAGCTTTCTCTTCATCAATCTTTTGTTTCTCCTCAGCATCTTTTGGCTTGATCTTCCTCTTCTCTTCCAATATCCATTTCAAGAGCTCACGTTGTTGATTTTCTGGAATTGGCTCTCGTTTGATCACAGGATTTGTAATAGGTGGCGTGGACACGGACATCTCGACACCATGAGGGGTAGCATCTTTAGTTGAGACAGGACTTACATCTTGTTCCTCCTCTTCACCAATATCTTTCTTCTTAGTCCCCAAAAACAAGTAAGCTACAGAGTTAGACAATCATCAGTCTAGCAACGAGAACAAGACATGTTTTAAACAATAGAAATTCATTCAGACATGCTAGATTTAGGATAAAAAAAAACATGAGCAAAATTAATAGACTGAAAAAATGACATGGTAGCAGAGCAGAGTAGTTACTCGTTCAAAATATATTGAATGGCTCGTGTTAAATGTATTAGATAAGTGTGACAGTAAATTTTCAGTATCCTGTACAATTATGTTTATCCTTAACTGATAATCCAATTGTTATCATTAAACTAGTTACAAGATTCATCGACACATTTTTCTACTTCGGTTGGTAAGGGAAATTTGTACTAGTAAGCTATCAGAATATGAAGTGCTAGCAAATATATTTTGCATGCCTTGGATTTTTAAACCTTTTATACTCTATCTTATTAACTAAATCATGCATAGGATAAAGTGCTCGCACATCTTGTTTCTCACAAAGCTTAGATTGGAAACACACGCCAATCAATCATCTTCCATAAGATCCGAGGCAAATACTATAGGTTTGTTTGAACAAATATTTTAGTGAAATTTAAAAAACATAAAGCTATTGATCTTTTGCAAAACTGTACATAGGATGATGTATCCATAATTATGAAATTAAAATGATTACAGAATGCTGTTACCCAATATACAGTCTAAAAAATGATCACGTTATCACCTTGATTATTATTGTTTGTCAAACCTTGATTCAATGAATCAATATAAAGAAAATTATAATAATTGTCAAGACCACAAAACCATCAGTTGCAAATGCAACATAAAAGTTACAATGATAGGAAACTAGCACACTGATCTTAGAAATAATGCTTTTAACAACCACAACTATCATATATTAAGAATATAACAACCAAGCATGCATCGTAGCAATAAAGGCACAAGGTAGCCTCTTTTTTGGCCTTTCATAAAATAACCATCCTCAGACATAAAGTCAAAGCTTTCCATTCTAATCATGCCATTTCTTGATTTTTATTTATTTTGTTGGTCATGACCAGATCCAAGCTTTTTTTAACTTATGATCTCACTGGCTCCCCACTCATCCTAAGAAGCAAATATTGTACTGCAGAAAACGAAGATCATTAAACCCATCCTCCCTAAGAATTCGCCACCCTTATGATGTTATGATCTTCTCACTCACCAAACTCATGAACAAACATGTCAAAGTGAAACACAGCTTAATGTAGTACCATCCTACCCACCTCGTCCGAAATCAAAATTTATTTTCAGGGAGTATTCAGCATATAAGAGGAGCAAAATAAACACTGGTAGGCCAAATCCAGCAATAACTCAAGGTGTGAATTTAGCCTCCCTCATGTGTTCACAAATGAAAACAAATATTCCAACCCATGAAATTCCAAACCCCAAAGAAAAAGTATGTTTTCCTCCCACCCCATGATCAAAAATTAGTAACAACCAAAGATTAAACCAGAAAAAACAAATTAAGCTTACATGATTCATTCAGGGTAAAAGCCATATCATCCAAAGAAAGAAACCCCATCTCATAAATTCCCACATGATCAACAAGGGTCAAAACATTCAAACCAAAAAAACGATCTTTTGGTCATTGGGTTCCAGAAAAAATTACCTCCGACACCGAGATTCACAGCCAAAAGTATAGGCCAAACAAATTTATAGCGCCGAACAAACGGTTCCTTTGGCGGCGGCGGCGGCGGTGGAGCAGCAGCCTGGCCATGTGTCCCCATCGCCGCCGGCGAGGAGAACTCGTTCGATTTCTGTTGTCCTCGAAGGTGCTTCAGTTGCGCTGTTACCAAAGACATAGAAAGCTTGAATCAAAATTAGATATTTGATTTGATTTTCCACAATTTTTTTCTCAACGAAAAAAAAAAGAGAGAGATAGAAAATAACCTTTTCGAGGCTTGTTGGTATATAGCTTTGGAGCATCTTCTTCACTCATTCTTTTCTTCTCTTTCACTTAACATTCACTGTTTCAACTCTTAAATCTTCTTCTTCTTCTTCTTCACTGTTATGTCACACTGTTTCCCATGCATATAAGCCAACCAGAATTTTTTTACCTTATAATCGAGGGAAATTTACATAAAGGATTTGTTTTTCTAATTTATAGCTGAAGTTATTCTAAGAATTGACAAGTATTTGATTTTTTTTTTTTTAACAGTGTTTCAATTTGAAATAAAACATAATTAGTTTATTTGTATTTATATATAAAGTGTTTTTTTATATAAAATTTATGTTAAATATTATAATGATTTTAATCATTTTACTTATTTGATGGGGGTGCAGGAAAAACTTTGACAAGAGTACAGGGAAAAACACCCTTCATTTTTTAAGTAAATTGTATCTGACATGTACCAATTCAGTTTAAAACAAAATAATACAACATATCATTTTTTATTTAAATTAGGTACTTAATAAATTATAAATAAATTAAATAAATAATATTTCATTACCCAATTTAAAAAAAATAGATGGTCAAACAAAAAAGTTCAATTATATACTTAAAAGATTTTGTCACTGAAATCAAAGGTTATAACTTACTACACAATCCACAATTCTATGAAATCCATGAAAAATTATTGTTATTAACTTTTTCTTAAGCAATGAGTAATAACTTAATAAATAAATCAAATTCTAAACAAAATAAACTGTATTTTGTTAATAGAGTTTATAATAAATTAATAATGTAAAATAATT
>Ga0123341_1006707_pt1 | contig 10436 bp, 10 predicted proteins | sample Turbeapinknodule_FD_89959 | JGI IMG/M metagenome (GOLD analysis project Ga0123341, IMG submission 89959) | Root nodule microbial communities of legume samples collected from Mexico - Turtle bean Mexico pink nodule | ecosystem: Host-associated > Plants > Roots > Nodule | place: Mexico: Nepantla...
ATATATATATATATATTATTTCTTTTAATAAGTGTACCACATTTCTCCTCGTTGCCAAATAGACTTTCAATATTCAGCCAATAGAAGTTCTAACAATTCATTTAAACCATGGCAACTAAAAGTATGAATGGTATTTCCAAAATCAAAATTACCATTAAATTAAATTTGTCCACTTAAATTACCCTTCTTTTCTTTCCAAAAATAAAAAGTAGGCCTTGTTTAACCTGAATTAGAAATCTGCAAATCTTCTTATTAAAAATAAGACGTGAGATTTAATACCACAATCTTTTGATATTAATATTATTTATTGTATGAGTTTTTCTGACATGAAAAGAAACTTGATAGTTCTTTTGAACAAAATAAGGTTGTCTTGTTGATGATGACATGTCTCAAATGGTTAGAGTAGATTTTGATGACACTTTTAATCTTATGGTGATGGCATGACCTACATTCTTTTGTATGTTGATTATATGATCCTTATTGCCTCTTCTCTCATCTTCATAACACTATTATGCCACTCCTTACACTATTATGCCACTCCTTAGTTCACAAATCACTATGAAAGATTTAGACTCCCTCAACTATTGTTTTTTGGCATTGTAGTAACAAGATATGTAGGTGATTTATTTCTTTGCCAACGAAAATACGTTGAGGAGATCATAGGTAGAGCCAACAAGACTTCATGTAAACCTACTCCAATATCATTGTACACTAAAGTCAAGTTTATTGTCTCCTCAAGTTTACCGTACGAGGATACAACTTATTATCACAATTTAATAGGATCATTGTAATATCTTACATTTACGAGACTTGATATATCATATATGATGTATGTTTACACATGCATGATCCAAAGATAAATCATACATATGTTCTTAAATGAGTTTTGTGTTATGTAGAAGGCACCTTAGACTTTGGATTATATTTGAATACCTTATCAATCTTCGATCTCATTTCTTACACTTATGCTAATTGGGAGGATGTCCCGACACTAGACAATCCACTTTTTAAAAAAAACAATTTTTTTTTATCAAAACCTCATAACTCAAGGGGGAATTATAAAGAAATCAACCAAAACAGTTTAGTTTTCCATTCAAAGACAAAACAAAAGAATTACAAAGAAGAAAATAAACTAAGAAAACATTGTGAAGCTTCCTCCTTTCCTTGAAGCTTGTGTTTTTTATCTAGACAATCCAGTTTTGACTACTACAGTTTTATCAGAGATAATAATGTCTCTTAGTCCTCTAACCAATAACTCATCTTGTATTGGTCAAGTGCTAAATCCAAGTAGAAAGTGGTAGCAAATTTTGTTTCTGAATCTTGTTAGATTTGTAATCTATTACTAAAACTTCATTGTCTAATCCAAAATGCTACATTAGTGTAACGTGACTATTAATGCAACGTATCTCTTCGATAACTCAGTACAACATCAGCGCACAAAACACATTGAAATGATATACATTTTGTATATCAGAAAGTTATTTGTGGGCAAGTTTATGTCCTTCATGTTCCCTCTTGTTATCAAATTGCTAGCATTTTCACTAAATGACTTATGTGTGATCTTTTTTATGATTTTTAAGTCAATCTCAATGTATGAAAACCTCTTGGTTTGACTATGAGGGTAATATAAAATATGTAAATATTTTAATATTCTTTGTAATCTTTTATATTAGAATGATTAATATCCTTAATTAATTAGTGTAATTATTTTACCTATTTTATGGTCTTGAATTATACTAATACTCTTATATATGAAATCACGAAATAATTTTCTTCACTAATAAGTAAAATAATATGATAAAATATTTATATCTCATTAAATATACTTATAAAGAATATATCTTATTCTTTTCAATTAATTAAAGGCTAGAAATGAGTTCAACTAATTTAACTAAATTTGTAAATGGTAAAAATGAGTTGAAAGAGTCTTATAAATAGGAAATGAATGATTCTAAATTAATCTTATTATTTATATATAAAGATGCTAACAACACATTACCTTCTAATCACACATTTTTTTATGTTTGAAAATATTTATAACCACAATATCATGAATAAGATACATTAAATAAGAAATAAAATACTCATGTGTTGTCGATAAGATAGGCTCAACAAGTATTATTACGATAGACTCTTATTTTATCTTAAAAGCAAGGTTTTAGGCCTAAATCATTGAATTCACATAATCTAGATATATGACTATAATAGAGCATGTATGCAAGTGTAAATGTTATCTTACAAGTTGGTTTGATAGAGTTTAATTAGACCTAAACTCATTCTAAAATAGTATTAGAGTCTATATTAAAAAAAAATGTTAGATATATAATGTAATTTCCTATTAAATTAGTCATAAATTATATCCAGTCTAACTCTTTATATTTATTATTTTTCATATAAAATATTTAACATAATTTAAAGATATGATTGATTGCAGATTTGTATATGCAAGATGCTCACTTAATATTATGCTATTTTACAATAAACAAACTTTATACATGTTCACAATGATAAATTTTGAGTAGTTTTATACATGTCCATAATGATAAAATGATAAATTTTGAGTACTTTTATACATGTTCATAATGATAAGTTTGAGTTCAAACTAATGTATTGATAAAAATCATTAATCCTTGATCTTGATAGCTAGATTCTAATTTTATCATCAAACATTAATTCTTTGAGCATTTAATAAAAGAATTTATTTTAAGATTGACAATGTATAATAACAAATAAATGAGTATGGCAATCTAAATCAAAATATATAAAATACTCTCCCGATAGATTTTATATATCTAAAAAGAAATTCATGCAGAGTAAACAAAATTTCTCCCAATAGTTCTTTACAAATTAAAATGGAAGTTTTCATCAACAAATTGCCTTCAACCAAGAAACCCTATTTAGAGTGTTAAATTGGTAAGAACCACAATTTCCCTGCACACAAGGTTTGAAAGTTTGCTAACATGATTTTAAATCTTTGATACATTATTTTTACCCATCATTATCAAACCCTTTGGCTATATGTTTCCTCCAAAAACAAGTTATTTCAATTTCACTGTGCTCTTCAAAAATTTAACGTCTCTCTCTACTCAGCAATTTTTAGTCAGTACTCAAAAAGATCCAATGCAGTATTAGGATTTATAATTTAGGGCCAACATGTGTGAAGAACCCATGACCACATTCCGCAAAATTTGGATGCCAAAGAAAGATCCACATGACATGTTTATGTTACCATAACCTTACTTTTTCACAATTGCTTTTCTATACACTGTGATTTGTGTAAGACTAAACTGTTATATAAATAATTTTTATTTAATTAATAATTAGGAATATATTTATTTTAACAACAACAATTTAGAGAGAAGATTAATCATAATATTATATATATATATTAATATTTTATATTATAATTTTTCATAATATATTATAAAACCATAAAAATTTTGCACAATATAAGAGTTCATATTAGATAATTGTCTATATATTTTATATATCCTAAGGATATTACAACTAAATTTTCCATGAGTCAACATTATAGAAAAGATCTTCTAACATTTTTCTGAACAGTTCTTATTGGACAGGTTTTGCTTCTCATACGATAGGTATATGAAATAAAAATACCAAAAGGAGTAAGGTCTTTGTAAGTCTTAAATAAACTTAACATACAATACAAATAATGAGGTTTGCTATTTAACCTATAACTATAAGACTCGATCCTGTTTTATCAAACATATGGTTCCAACTTTTGATTATCTACTGCAAACATCAAAAGTTACTTGAGAAGTGATTAGGTTGTTGAGTATTTTTCATTAAAAAATATTGGTACAATTATAATTATTTTTTTGGGAATATCGACCATTTATCAGTCTAATAGATATATATTCACTACCTAACCTTAGCGATGTTGAGCAGGTATCAGATAGTTTCAAGTTTGGCTTATGAATATCCTAGTTCAAGACACTGTTATGAATTATCCCAATATTCACCTACTTGATAACTTCCTTAGACCCAGTTATGGTCTTTGTCTTTCATCCTGTAGTGTATCAAACTATAACTTCTCAAACACAAAAACTCATACATTAGCATAATATTAATTCAATACAACAAATTTTATTATTTTAAAGAGAGAGAGAGAGAGAGAGAGAGAGAGAGGGAAAGGTAAGGTCTTATTCATGGCTGATACGTCGTTTTTCTTCACTAATATTCCACCTGGTCATGAAGAAAAGGAGCTTTGGAATATTTTCCAAAGATGGGGTAGAGTACTGGATGTTTTCATACCCAAAAAACTTAATTCTAGAAAACAACACTTCGGGTTTGTAAGGTTCCATGGGGTGAGGGATGTTTGTGAGTTAAAAAGAAGGTTGGATGCTATTTGGATTGGGTTATGGAAATTACATGTGAACATAGCCAGATACCGTAAGAAAGAACAGCCAAAGGAAGTGCGTAATCAGAACCGGAGGTTGGAGGGCTCTAAAAAAATTTGGAGCCAGAAGGAGATGCACCGTTCATTCGCAGAAGTGGTTATGAGTGGGAGTGCGAGTTCTTCTCAGGGAAAAAAGAGTGATGGTGAACAGAAGGAGTTCAAAGTTGTTATACCTTGTTTTAAGGTTGAGGTGGAGCCATCATTGTGGCTCGAGAGTTGTTTTATTGGGAGGTTCTCAAAACTGTCCAATTTTCTGGCGGTTAAGGAGAGTGTTGTGGTGGGTGGTTATGGTTCGTTAAATCTTAGTTATCTTGGGGAGAATTTTATGTTGTTGGCTGGTGATGGTGAGACTTCTGTTGCGAAGGTCATTGATGGTAACAAAGAGTGGTTTGGGGATATCTTTGATTCTCTTGTCCCTTGGGATAATTCTTTCTCTGTCACTGGTAAAGTTGCTTGGGTTCGAGTTAGGGGTCTACCATTGATGTTTTGGAATAGACAATGCTTTGAACTTATTGGGGCGTTAGTAGGAAGTTTATCGAGGTGGATGAGGCAACTGAGGCACGAGAGACCCTTGAGTTTGCTAGATTACGGATCAAGATTCCAGCGGGCGGGAGTGCAAATGTGGTAAAAAAGTATTAATATTAATGATTATCGGTGTCGGATCACCTTTGAAGAATATATGTGCCATCGTTTTTCTCAGCTTGGTTGCAGTAAGTGCATGGAATGGGGGCAGTTGTCTGAGGGGAGTTCTGAGGCACGCTATTTAGTCACTGATGATGAAGGTGTGATTGAGTCCGTGTTCTCGGACATTGGAGGAGAAGGTGATGGAGTTAAGGGCAACTTAGATTTATTAGAAGATCCAGAGTTGGTAGAATATTTTTCTAAAGTTGGTGTAGACCTAAAAAATGGGGAAGTGCCTGTATTGGGAAGCCAAAACAATGAGTGAGAAAGGTTGGGAAGCCAAAACCGTGCATGGGAAAGAATGGAGGTGGGCGGCGCACTTAATGGGATCCAAAACCACGTGTCAAGTGGTGTAAATGAGGGTAGTTCTGGAAAAGAGGGGGGGATGGTCTGATGAGTTTATTTGTGTTGGGCCTACATTGGCCCAAGTACACTTGGTTGGTGGGGCGGAGCAGTCACTGGTTTCAGACCCAATTGCAGACGTGGCATAACATGTAGGTTTCCCTGCAACTCGCGACTTTGGGGTGGACGGAGACGTGAGTCCGAGCGGTGTTGCCCTAGGTGGTACGACAACCAGCGACGACGCGGTGCTGGTTTCTCTTGCTCCGACAACGACGGATGCTCTGCCTACGGAGGGGTATTCGAGCAAAGTAGAGATCAAGGTTAACGACGATATTGTTTTAGTTACATCAACGACAACAGTGACGATGCCAATTGGGCACCATCTGGGTGCGTCGCCGTGTGACGAGGTGGTAGCGGAGCCCGTTTACAGAGATGAAGGGCTCGAGGTCACAGGCGGAAGAGGAATTGGTTACGAAGAGTCAATGGGTGATTCGCCAGTGGTGGGTGGCTCGGTTGAAGTGGCGGATGGAGGAGAATTAGACGGCGTTAATAGGAGTGTCGGGAAGAGGTCAGTAAGGACGGTTGAGATGGTGTTTTCGGCGGAGGCAGCAGGTGGAAAAAGACTTGGCAAGACATTATCTTCCTCTAAAACCAACCTTAAGAATATGGGGAAGAAAGCCGCTCCGTCTTCGCTGGCGGGTAAAAGGTTAGAAATTATTGTCTCATCTATTTCTAACAATGATGTAAGGAATTGTAATAATCGTTATTGGCTAGAAAATAAGGAATCAGAAGCCCAAAAAATTTGGAACATTGGAAAAGATCTGGGATTTTCGTTTGCTGGGAAGGAAGAAGTGGTAGTAAAAAATCTGCAATCATTGGAAGCTCGGGACAGAGATAACATGTTGCTCAAAAGGAAGGGGAGTGTAGTGTCTGATGATGAAAATAATTAGTTTGAATGTGAGGGGGTTAGGAGGAAGTAACAAAAGAAGTTATCTAAAAGAGTTGATTTTCAAAGAACAGGTAGGAATGGTGTGTATTCAAGAGACTAAGTGTTCTGAGTTCGGAGAAGAGAATTGCTTCAATTTGTGGGGTTCTAGTGAAATGGACTGGATTGAAAATGGGACTATCAATAATGCAAGTGGGATTATTACATTATGGAGAAGGAGTTGTTTCCAATTATTAAGTTTTGTTAATAGGAATAATTTCTCGATTATTGAAGGAGTATGGAAGGTTGGTGACGGAGTAAGAGTAACTATTGTGAATGTTTATAGCTCAGGTTCTTTGAAGGAAAAGAAAGCGATTTGGGATGAGATTAATGCTCATAGAGCATGTCAGTTAAACAGGATCTGGTGTGTAGTAGGGGACTTCAACTCAATCAGAACAAAGGAGGATAGGAAAAGTTTAGTTGTGGGTATGAATTATAGTAGAGAAATGCGGGAATTTAATGAGTTCATTGAAAAGGCTGAATTAATGGACATTCCGATGGTTGGTCGGAAATTCACTTGGTACAAACCGAATGGCACTGCTAAAAGTAGAATTGATAGAGTCTTAGTCTCTAAGGAATGGATGGAGGAGTGGCCGAATAGTAAGCACATCGTACTTAGTAGATCTGTTTCAGATCACTGTGTTTTGGTAATTAAAGACTCTTGTCCCGATCGGGGTCCGAAACCTTTTCGCAGTCTGGATGTTTGGCAAAAAGACAGCAGGTTCAGGGATTTTGTTTGATGTAAATGGCTTAGTTATGAAGTTCATGGTAGAGGTTTGTTTGTGTTCAAAGAAAAATTGAAGAAGCTAAAATCTGATTTAAAAGTATGGAACAGAGAAGTGTTCGGCGATGTTAATCTGAAAGGGGAGATTTTAAAAATGAAAATTGAGGATTTTGATGCTCGAGATGATGTTGGTGTCTTAGATGAGGAAGGTAGAGTGGAAAGGAGGTCTTTGCTAGCAGAACAAAATGAAAATGCTTTTAGACAAGTTATTCATCAGAAAGCTCGCCTTAAGTGGTTAAAAAATGATGACCTTAATTCAAAGTTTTTTCATTCGACTATTAAATGGAGGAGGGCGAGAAACGGAATTAATGGACTGGTAGTTGATGGTCTTTGGAGTGAAGATAAGGAGGTGGTTAAAGGTAAGGTCAGAGACTTCTTCAAGGCCAGGTTTGAAGGTGTTGATGGGCTTCAAGTCAGGTTGGATAATGTGCCTTTCAATTTTATTTCTGCTGCTGATAATGAGATGTTGGTCAGTACTTTCTCTGAAGAGGAAGTCAAGGAGGCTGTTTGGGATTGTGAAAGCTCGAAAAGTCCTGGTCCGGATGGATTTAACTTTGGGCTCATCAAGTTTTGTTGGGAGTTTATTAGGGATGATATCCTGTTGGCTGTAACCGATTTTGCTAGAGTCGGAAAATGGCCTAGGGGGACAAATGCGTCGTTTGTGTGTTTGGTCCCTAAGCTGGAGAATCCACACAATCTATGTGATTTTAGACCTATTTCTCTGGTTGGATGTCTATATAAGATCATATCGAAGTTGCTCTCTCTAAGGCTTAAAAAGGTGATGAGTAAAATCATTGACTCGAGACAGTCTGTGTTTCTTGCTGGTAGGGGAATCTTGGATAGTGTGTTGGTGGCAATGAAGTCTTAGAGAAGGCAAAAAGAAGGAAGAAAAGCTGCTTATTTTTCAAAGTGGATTATGAGAAGACTTATGATTCGGTAAGGTGGGATTTCATCAGTTATATGCTTGAAAGATTAGGTTTTTGTGAACAATGGATTGCTTGGATTAAATCTTGTCTAGATTCTACAACGGTATCTGTGTTGGTTAACGGCAGTCCGACTAAGGAATTCGTTCCTTCAAAGGGTTTGAGACAGGGTGATCCCTTGGCTCCGTTTCTTTTCCTTATTGTAGCTGAAGGTCTAGCAGGAGTGGTAAGGAATGTTGTCATGTTCGACTGGGTGGAGAGTGTGGAGGTTGGGATGAATAAGGTTAAAGTTAATATGCTTCAGTATGCAGATGATACCTTGTTCTTCTGCAAAGCAACTTCTAAAAGTGTTTTCTGTTTAAAATCTATTCTGAATTTTTTTGAGCTGGCTTCAGGTCTAAAGGTGAACTTTCTGAAGAGTAGTATTGGAGGTGTGGGGGTTGATACTTTTACGATCAGATGTTTCGCAAAAATGCTTAATTGTGAAGTGATGAAATATCCTTTCAAGTATCTTGGGATGCCTGTTGGGGATGTCACAAGAAGGAAGCGTTTTGGGACGGGGTGGTTGAGAAGATAAAGGAAAGATTGGGAAAATGGAAAGGCAGAATTATTTTGATGGCAGGGAGGATTTGTCTGATTAAATCTATTCTCTCTGTTATCCCTTTGTTCTATATGTCTTTGTTTAAAATTCCTGTTATTGTTGTGAAGAAGATTGTGAAAATCCAAAGGAATTTCCTATGGGGTTGGAGGTCAGGTGGGCGAAAGATTGCGTGGGCTTCTTGGGAGAAGGTGTGTGAGCCCCGTGGAACTGGTGGTCTCGGGGTTATTAATATTAAATTCTTCAACTTTGCTTTGTTGGGGAAATGGATTTGGAGGTTGGGTTATTCCAAAGGAGGTCTGTGGAAGGAGGTGGTAGAATCCAAGTATGGGGGTTGGAGAAATTTGAAAGGGCCAAGATAAAAAAAGATGGGGTCCCTTTGGTGGCGGGAGCTAAAGGTGATTTGGTCGATGGAGGAGTGGGGGAGAGAGTTCGACGACTGTTTCATGTGGAAAGTCGGTAATGGGAAGGAAATTAGGTTTTGGGAAGATAAATGGGTGGGCAATTTAGAGTTGAAAAACAAATTCCCGAGGTTGTTCTCTTTATGCGGGGATAAAGATAAGTTGTTGGAATGTTGTGGGGTCTGGGAAGAAGGAGAGTGGAACTGGGAATTGGGGTGGAGAAGAAATTTATTTGAATGGGAGAAGCTCCAGGTAGGCCAACTTATTGAAGAGATTAGAGGGTTGAGTATTGTTCCGGATATTGATGACTCGTGGGTTTGGAGAGATGGTACATCTACTAAATGCTCAGTTAAATCAGCTTATAGTGTTTTAAAGGGACATAGTGAGGCGGAATTGTCAAAATTGTACAACTTTTTCTGGAGTATTAAGGCTTTGCCTGCGGCCCAGGTTCTGGCGTGGAGAGTGTTGGAAAACAAGATTGCTACTAAAGTCAACTTGGCACGGCGCGGGGTGACGACTGACGTTTTATTTGTTGTTTTTGCAGGTTGAAGGAGGAATTTACTAGTCATTTACTCTTTGACTTCTTGGCTCGTTTGGGGTTAATGTTCCGCGTGGTTAGGAGTGTCGTCGGCCGCTCCCATTGATCCTTTCGCTCACCTCACGCAATTTTGTAATGTTATAAAGCCTTTTAACTCTGTGCTGGGAAGTGTGTGGATCTCGATGGTTAGAGAGATTTGGTGCCATAGGAACAAGGTTATTTTTAAAGGAGGTGTGGTGGATCATTCTGAAATTTTCACTTTGGCTCAATTGAAGGCTTGGTCCTGGGTAACTTCTAAAATACTGCTTGCTTGGTGTCTTGCTCTTTTATCTTGTTTGAAATCGATTTAAATGACCTGGTCCAGTTTAGGGTGTTAGGTATCTTTATTTTGATGGTTGTTGGTTTTTGTGGGCGGTTGGGTTGGTGGCTAAGGTCCGTTGTTTTATTTTGCCCTTTGTTATGGTTGTAGTGAGATTGTACTGGGCTTATTTTGAGATTGTACGGGATTTATAGTGGTAGATTAATTTTGACTCTCTCATTTTGCTGGTTTGGGAGATCAGACAAATTGGATTCTATTATATAAGTATGTATAAGGGTTGAACCACCCTTAAGTGGTTCTTGTTATTCAATCTTTATTGCTGATAAAAAAAAACAACCAATTTTATTACCTTTTTTCAATTGACATATATTTTTATACTTTCAAGAATCACACAACATGATAACTATTAAAATAGGTCATATTTGTCTTAACCAATAATCTATAC
>Ga0123341_1006709_pt1 | contig 10435 bp, 6 predicted proteins | sample Turbeapinknodule_FD_89959 | JGI IMG/M metagenome (GOLD analysis project Ga0123341, IMG submission 89959) | Root nodule microbial communities of legume samples collected from Mexico - Turtle bean Mexico pink nodule | ecosystem: Host-associated > Plants > Roots > Nodule | place: Mexico: Nepantla...
AATAAAAATTATAAATAAAATAATTGGTTATAAACAAATATTAACTAGAAAACAATTACCTGTATTTTATTTTAAAGTAAAATATATTTTTTCGTCTCTCAAAAATTCTCGAAGTTCAATTTTATTCTTTTTAAAAGGCTTCTTTAGTTTTAGTCCTTTAAACTTTGAAATTGATTTTTGCTTGTAATCTAATGACGGTGTGTTATAGACGAATAAAAAGTCGTTTATGAGTTATATATTTGGAGGGAAACTTTATATTTTAGATTGAGTTTTAAGCATTAAATTATATAATTCATTTAATTGTAAAATTTCGTAAAAAATGAGAAATTCAAATAGAAGAAAATTGATGAAGAAACTCAAGTAGAAATGAAAATGAGGAGATTAAATCTATTATAAAGTTGTTAAAGAACCAATATAATTTTATTGTCTATAGGTTATATTTGTAAAACGTAGTTGATATATACGCCGCTTAAAGTTAATTCTCTTAACCAAAATTGTGATAACCAACTTATTAAACTAAAACTAAGTTAGTAAAATTAACTATTGAATCAACTGATTAATGTAGAACGATATGAAAACATGTTATGATACGATTTTTATACAAATTTTTTATGCCAAATATATTTGGTGTAAATATAGCTTTGATACTTTTAATTTTTTTATTTTTTATTTATTTTGTATATTAAACATTCTATTCTTTTTCATAAAAAATATAAGCATTTTATTTCAAAAATAAATTAAATAATAGAATACTAAAGAATTGAAAACCCAAGGAATTTAATAATGAAACAACAGCAATAACCTATAAACAACAACTGCAAATATTATTTCAGGTAAATGAGATAATTATAAAACGACTAGTCACTTACATTTATAATACATAAATTTAAAATTACAATTAGAGAAAGAAAAAGTAATTTCTGTCCTTCAATATCCCTATTTGGTGTTCCACTGTGGCATTCATTCCCTGTCTCCCAACCAAAAAATGAAGTGCCATTAAATCTTTTTCTTTCACAATATTCTTTCACAACAGTTTATTGTGTTGGAGTTATGCTTTTGAATTTCAGCCTCATCTGCTTTCAACTTTTCAAGTAAAGATTGAAAAGTTTATATACCATAACCAAACCCAAACAACTTTCATCTATATTTAGTAAATCAAATCAATCTTCACGACAACTTCTTAAATAGAGTCAGATCCATTACCTGAAGAATCCTAAAAGTTTATGCTCAGCCTGTTATTAGTTTCTATCACATAAAATTAAAATTAAAAAGATGTTAAGTTATTTTTCGAATTTACATCGACTAAAAATAAAAACATGGAAAAAGGTCTTGAAGGATCTGTTCCCAATCTGTCCTCCAAGCGGCATGCGATGACCCGTTCTCGCGGCAGGAGCAGCTCGAGCATTCCACCGACAGTCAACGGGTTCGGTACTAGGACCCTGTGCTCAATCCACAAAACCAATCCTTTTCGCAAGAGGATTTGATCCTGGTTGAGTTTGGACTTAGTTAAGTTTAGTAATTTTGGTGAGTTTGTCTAGTTTTTGTTCATTGATGCCATGAGTGGTGAAAATTGAAAGTCGTGGTTTTTGAAAAGTGTCGCGAACGAAACCTAATATAAGTGAGTACAAACTTCATCTTATGAATTGACTTGATAAAATTGAATTCAACTTAAAATCTACTTCTTAAAAATTACTCTTCGAATGTCTTTTTATTTTACTGCAATATTATACCTTCCTTGTAAAATGTACTGCACAAAAATTGCTTCAACCAGCTGAATTCGATCCTTAATTAACCTGATAATAGTTATTCAGTAATGATAACAACTATTACATAAAAAATTACCTTAAAGTAGATGTAATTACTCACCTTGTGAGGTTTCATTAATCCAAAGCGAAAGTACATTTCTGGATCAAAGTGTTAGATACTTGAAAAAAGTATGCAATATAGCAGAAAGAAGATAAGAAGAAACAGAGGAAACAGAAGCAAAGAATGAATGAAGAAGAAAAAAAGGGAGCTCCCTTCAGTCCAAATACAGGAAGCATAAGATTCAATTTGTCTCCCACATCATTCATTCATTTACTGTATGAGTTTGATTCACTCTGTCAGCATTTGAATGAATGAGTCAGCAGCTAATTGAATCCTATTACCACATGTTAATGGACAGAAGAAAGCTCTCTCTTACCAAGTTCTGTTCATTGCCTATTCACCATGAAAGGTTTGTTCCAAACGTTTGATGCACTTGAAGACAAGACAGTGACATGTGTGAGATGAGAACCTTAATCTTCACAAAGACACTCAGGAACAAACCCCCTTTTTATAAGCTGGTTCGCATCAAGAGAAACCGGTGGAAGCACTATTGTTAACTAAAGTGCTTTGGTATTATGATGGAAAGGAAGTTATTCATATTCTGCTTGTTCTACCAACAAGTTTTGTGCATCATGAGTATTGTCGCCTCTTGAATATAAACATAAAAAAGAATGAAAAAAATGGGAAGTGCTTAACTCAAAAGGAAAAGAATGGAATACACGATTTTATTATTATTATTACATAAAGTTAAAATTGAATTTTAACTTTAAATAAATAAACATTTATTTTATTATGTTTATAATGGTTATACCAAGGGTCAACTGTAGTCGGACTTAAGGTTCGTTGGTTAATAGATAAGTTAATCCATTGCAATATTAGTGTCTAATCTCTCTCCAGAGATTGAACGACTAGATGCCCGATTACATTCACGGTCTATCAACCTCTCAGCCAAAAAGATAATATATGTCAGTCCCAAGTTAAATACATTAATTTTAATTAGGAGCAACAAAGCATGATTATACACTCATTGAGCCTATCTTAATCGTTATGACAGGACAAAGTCTTTTATAATAGTATAAATAAAAGGGAACCCCCAGGTAATGTTACTTTGAACCATGAATTAGATCATTCAAATTGTTCTTATCTGACTTGAGCGTCGGAGTGTCTTTGCAAGTACCCTCTCAGACATCCCAAAAGAACGATCTGTTAACATGTTTGTTAAGTTATTTCGGTGACGTACACAACATTGATACTATAAGGAAATTATTGAATAAAAATAAATTATAAAAATAAAAAGTAATTAGTTACTATAGTGATTAAATTAGATATTACTTTAAAGACTAAAAAAATATTGATTTTTAAATTAATTTATATTATTGATAAATAATTTATAAATTAATATCTAATTAATTATTAAAGTTTTTGCTACCAAATTTAGAATATAAATAATTGGTAGTTAAAACCTTGGTAGTTAATTAGATAACAATTTAGAAACTATTTATCAATAATAGAAACTAATTATTTTAGTCTCTAAAATAATATCTAATTTAATCACTATAACAACTAATTATTTTTTTCTCTAAAATTAGTTTCTATTCAATGATTTTCTAGTAGTGTCATCTTTTTAACCATAAATAATATTAAATTTCTTTCATTATTAGTATTTTTCATCATGTGAAATAATATATATATATATATAAAGTGTTGTAACTAAAACAAATTGATAGACCAAATTTTTGTTATAAATATTTCAGAAATTAAATAAAAATACATGTTAAATTTAAGTTTTTTACTTTTTATGTACCTGTCTTGTGACATGAATAAGACGAGAGATGAAATAGTGAAGATTCGAATAGGGCTTACCCTTTAAAAGACATTGCTTTAGCTGAGTATAAACATAGTTTCACAACACCACTTATACCCTTTCTATGTCTGCCATATTAAAAGTAACTCGGAATATTCAAGTCTTATATCAGAATATATTTTGGAATCATTTTAATTTTTTATCTCATCCTTTTATAAATTCTTTCATTTATTAAATAAAAATAAAAATTAAATATGTCTTTCGTTTTTTTTCTATAACACGAGATTTTTGTCCTAATTTAAACTTTAAATTATTTAAATATTTGTAGTATGAAAATAATTGAAATATATCTTTTTTTGGAATTGATTTAATTTGATGTTTCACTTTATCAATTTATGCTCCAATTAAAACAACAACAAATTTTGAAAAAAAAATATAATTTTTGAAAAAACTAACAATTATTTCAAAATAGACATGTTTCAATCATTTTCATACTATAGGTACCTGAATGATCTAAAGTTTGAACCAATGCCAAAACCAATTTAATGTGATACAAATAATAATGACATGTATTGTATTTTTTAAAATATTCAAAATACTTTTTATTTACTTAATATTTACCATATAGAACATGATATTTTTTAAAGTATAAATTCAAATATTGTACATTAAAGACAACTATGTCAACAATTAATACACAATCTATAAAATGTAGTTAACTCGTGAAATTTCTTAAATAAATATATCTAATTAATAAATAATTTGTGTCATGAATATAATTTATTTTCTCAACAACAGGACATGTATATAAACCATTTATATTATTTTATCCTGATTAGATTGATTTTTAATATAAAATCATAAAGTTAAAATTGATTTTATGCAGTGAAAAATATAAAGTTTTTTGGTTTCTGATTGATTTGATTTTAGAATTTTCAGTTTGGTTATTTGCATTTGATTAAATTGATTAATTGATGAACACTACAGATCATATTGTTGGTAAATGGGGGGAAAATTGGCATCCCGCTTAATAAAAAAAATAAGTATTAAGATTTTTTATAAAATAAATACGACGCTCTTAAATATTGTTTTTATTTCAAGCAACCGTAAATTTATAATATAATATAACATATTAAATTTGAGAAACTAAAATATTTATTTTATGATTCGGATAACCAAAATTATATTTATCTTAAATTTTAGAAATAAAAAAAGAACCTACTATTATTTTATAAGATTTTCAACTCTTTGTTTTTTTTACAATAAACTGAGTCAATATAATTTCCCTTTTATGTTCTTTTTCTTAGCTTCATAATTAAGTTATAATACATCAAGATTAAGCAATTTCAATTTTTCTATTCAATAACTTATATACTCCTTTATATTTATTGATAAGATCACGGCGATTAAAGAAAATTATTAACTTAATTGATAGTAATAAACAAGTTTTAAATTTTTGTATGCTCTTAAAAATACTAATCAATCAAAAGTAAATTTTTGAATACTCCTTTATAATTTATGATGATTGATACTAATCAATCAAAAGCATTTGCATGCTCTTAAAAAGTAAGACTAATAATGGCATGCCTATTAACAAGAAAATATTGGACATTAGTCATCAAAAGGTAGAAAGAACAGAGAGTACCAATCCTAAAAAGGAGTCATTGTCTAATGGTAAGTTCAGCCCTTAGATGAAGTAATCCCTTGATGAAGTATTGGCTATCCTCAGCTATGAATGTAGTCCATGGTATAGCAAACAGGTTCCTATGCCCCACAACCTTCCCTCCAGTGAAAGTATATATTCCTTTGCGTATGGTTATATACTCCTCAGTGAATTTTGATCTAGCAGCAAATTCACATTCAACACCAAGAGAATCTGACTCTTTTAACTTCACTGCTAAGAAAAGGCCAAAGCAATAGAATGGGTTGTGGTGGTCCACATCGCAGCCAACTGACAAGAAAAACAACTCCTTCCCTAGGTGGAATGCCTTAGAGTGAATTCTACCATTAGGAAAACATTGTGCACATTCTTCTTTCTTTAGGTCAAGGTATATCACACCCCCTGGACGAGGCAATGCAAATTCAACCAACTTCACATGTCGGCGGTGCATGTAAGCCCGCTCGACATACCGAGAGCAGGTGGTGCCGGCATCCTGGGCAGCGAGAGAGCGTTTTCGACATGGTGTCTCTGCCTTGAAGAAAAGAGCTTCAAGAACAACCTTTGATGCAAAGTCAGGATGGAAGTGGTTGCATTTCAAGACCATCTCCAGTTTTCGGCAGCTCATGTGTGGAAAACGTATGAGTCGACCAAGGCGTGCTCCAAGGACTTCTTGCCGGTCCTCAGTTTTGGGATAATGTATCCTAGCCCACTTGATCACAAACTCATAGACATCATCCTCGGAAGGTATCAGGAGGTCATCACTAGACAGCACTGCTTCAATGGCAGCTAAGGGCAAATTCAGTGCTTCATCTACAAACCTAGATCACTCGATGAAGAAGAACCTTACAAGTCCATGAGTTTGCAAAATAAAGTATGGGCCAAGAGAAAAAAACTGCAATAAATAATGGTTGAAGAAAAAACAAAATCACCCAGATAAAGGAAACATGTCGAGTAAGAAACTTACTTTGTTATGTCTCTGTAGTGTGACGCAAGAAACAACTTTGCTGTCTCTATCAGTGCTTGAATTGCATCTGACTTCAAAATGCTCGAAGGAAAATCCAAATAAAGTAAGGCAGACTCACAAGTCATAGGCCTTAACCCCAACATCCTAGTGCAATAACTTATGCATGACACAACATCAAATTTATCAGCAGCCATCAGCACATTCAATACAGAAGCAGATGTCGTGCTTGATAAAGTATGACTATACATGAAATTAAGTAGGTCCATAACGGCAGCCTCTTCTGCTCCAATGATAGTTTAAAAAGAAAAGAATGCTTTAGCTGACATTTGTACATTAAAAAACTAGCATAAGCATTATAAAGTCTACAAAATAGAAAAGGGAGGAGAGGGTGGGCAACCAGAAGGACAAAGCGACAAAAACCGTCAGCTCATGTATATCCTGCAATTACCAGAATTGTGGATACGAAGAGTAACATTTTGTTGCTTAGACTCTCTCGTCACATTTGAAAACAACTACAGGAAGAATTATAGCAAGGAGTCATCTAAGTGTATGAGTACTTGGGAACAACCTCAAGAAGAACTAAAAAGCATATTGACATCAAAGGAAATTAAGTAGAAACGCAGCACTGGGCATAGTAAAGCAACGTACCTCATAAAAGAAGGGGCTTTTTGCTGCAAGAATTGGAGAACTTATATGTATGGTCCTAACTCTTAGAACTTTTGACCAACTCATGTCCAATAATGAATCATTTCCATGAGAAAATTCATCACCTACAAAAGTAATACTGTAAATCATAACTGTATCACAAGCTGACAGTTAAATTCATACATAAATATCAACAGAAAACATTTTTACAGCACAGATGCAGTTTGCTGGTGGAGATTATTCATCATGGTTATCACTGAAAACATCCATAAATTATCAGATCATAACCAATGAAGGTAGTCAGGAAGCACTTCCCAAACACAGAAAGAACTCACCAGTTGAACTTGTTTGGTATAGTTAGATTTAATTTGTTTGAACTAATAGTCACATAATGCTCAAAAGCACAAACTAACGAGTAAGTTCCAATCATTAAGCAGTATCCTTGTCATTAAATTTTCAATTCCTATATTCCCTGAACAAAATCCATTTCTAGTCTGTATTCCTATTACAAAACCGGATGATCAATTTCTTCTTAAAATTAAAAAATTTAGAGTCAGGATCATGGTAGCTAAAATTGGGATTCAACTAGTAAAATTCCATGATTTTAATCCCTTTGAATTCAACTATTCAAACAATAGATAAATCGAAGATGAGGTAAAAATGCTTCTTAAATCTTGATTTAAATCCAAAAATTGCATAAGAGGTAGGATTTTACAAAATCGCTTGTGATTCATTTGGACATTTGACATAACTCATTTTTTGCTGACCCACTTTCTAATTTTCCCTCACAACTCACCCCAAAACTGTACAAAGCATTCACTTCTTCGATTTGGTGAACCAACAAACCCTAATAGCCTATCTTCTTCTTCCTTCATTCTCCTTTGCAGTTTTTCCACTATTATCCAGTCATTCTTCTTAGACGTTGATATTCTTTTTCCATTCTTCCTCTATTCATACCTTTGTTTACAGGTTTGAGTTTTTTCACATTTTGGCTTTTGCGATCAATTGTCCGAATGCACCCTCTCTTCTTAGTTCTTACACTCATCTTGTTCAAAACCCGCAAAATAGATTAGCATCTCAATCCTCGGATTAGAGTATTACTATTTGCTTTGTGTTTAAGTTTTAAGCTTTGTAATGTGCTGTGAACTTGTGTTTCGGAATTTTCAATAAGTTATGATTTATGATTATGATGCATGCATGATATTTATGGGATATGAGATACCAATATGTATTTGTTTGGTAGTTTGTTGCTATTATTTAGATAATAAGTTCCTATTTTTAAGGGACTCTTCATGGAACTTTCCAACTTATAAATGGAGTATTTTATATGCCACAGTTGAAGAACAACTTACTTAGCATTGGGCAATTGCAAGAGAAGGAATTAACTATTTTATTTCGACTTGAAAGATGAAAGGTGTATCATCCAGAGAGAGGCTTAATCATAGAGGTGAACATGTCCTCAAATCGAATGTACATGTTCAGCACCCTCTGTATGCCTACAGAATCAGCATGCTTCAATGCTGTTACTAAAGACTCAGCGCATCTTTGGCATTGCAGATATGAGCATTTAGGCTTTAAAGGCCTGAAAACCTTCAACAGAGGAGATGGTGAATGGGTTACCACAACTTACGTCTCCATCAAAGTTATGCAAAGATTGTGTCATAGGAAAACAGCCATGAGAAGTTTTTCTAAAGAAAAGCACTTGGAGAGCAACACAAATTCTTCAAGTGCTGAGTTTGGAACTTTTTATAGGAAGGGTAGAGAAGATTAACTATTTACTTATACAGATAAGTGACTATGCTGGAGATTCGGAAGATAGAAAGAGCACTTCAGGTATGTATTTTTACTAAATTCAGGTGCAATATCTTAGTCATAAAAAAAAACGGTGGTTGTATGTTTGTCTTGCACTGAAGCAGAGTTCATTGCTGCAGCCCTCAAAAATAGTAAATGAAGTTTTCCCAAGTACGCTCTTCAACCATATAGATGTGAGCATATAGATGTGAGGTTTCATTTCCTAAGAGAACTCACAAAGGCTGGTACAGTGGAACTGCTATATTGCTTTACACAAGAACAAATGGCTGACATTATGACTGAACCTCTCATGTTGAATGTCTTCTTAAAATTGCGTGATATGAACGAAGGTTTTTCTCTGAACTTCTCGATACTATTCTAGCTCATTTATAACAATATTATGGATTTTGTAAAAATCCTACAATTCAATTTAGAACTTTACAACTTGTGAGTTTTACCTCCTTTCTCCCCATCAAGGTAAAATCCCAATTTTAAATACCTAGGTCAAGATTCATATACTCAGAAGACAAATGCATGCAAATTTGTATATTTACTGAATTATATTCAGTACTTAAGGCACGAGACGAAACCAACAACACCAAATGATTTGTCAGGAAATAAATAGCGGGATCTTGAAGCATTAGGGAGGGACTTCATGACTATAACAATCCAAGGTATTGAATTTTTTAAAAAAGGAATGGAACCATATGTTAACACAAAAACCTGATGGTGATGCCTCAGTAATTGCCACAGCTTCCTCAGCATCTGATAAATTACAATTTACCTTTTCCTCGGTCTGTAAGAGGACATCACTGCCTGTTAAACGGAACCATTTAAATTTTTCAGGGACTTAGCAAACCAAATTAACAAGTTATAACTTATGAAGCTCTGACACTGTCTTAAAAACTCAAACATACCTGGTGCTCATAAATCTTTGTAAATTTATATAATTTATAATTATATTATATATTATATAGACCCTTATCAGCGTCCTACATTTTAGATATGTATCAGTCTTCGTAATATCCAGTGTCTGTACTAGATAGATTATAACCTGGTAAGGACTATGCATCCCAATGATCACGCCCGAATTTGAAAATTCAATAAACCAATGAATAACTTCTAGTGTTTGGGATACCACAAAAACAACAGATATGACAAAACATGTGGGAAATTTGAGTTTATTCTTAGACCTAGCAAATTTAATTTAAGAAGTAGTAGCAGAATTAAAGTGTCTGAGTGGAAGGTACCTTTCAGAAGACCGTGTCTGCTTCTCTTGCGACTGGGAGCTACGGTGGAGAGAGAACGGGATTGGGTGCGGCTGCAATGAGGGTCGGGTATAACCTCAATGTTGAGAATTCGGTCGGAGAAATTGATGTTGTCGAATGCGAACGAGAAGTTACACTCCAAACCAACATCATCAGTGTCTGTCTCTGTCATTTTAAATCCTTTGAATAGAACCATACGTGCAGCAAGAACAAACAAATGAGGTTTTAGCATTTGCAGAGAAGTAACCAACAAACTAACCCAAACTCATTTCTCTTTTCGTCTTTATTTTGTTTATTTTCTGCGAAAACAAGGTTACATAGATATATACTGAGTTGTTTTGGTAACTGCAAAAATTGACTTGTACTGAGAATGATATATTTAAAAAATATTTTGTTTTTTTTAATATTTAATAGTTATATAAATTTAATTTAATTATTTTTATTATTATTATTAGTGAAAACAAATATATTATTGCAATTGTATATCTATATTTATT
>Ga0123341_1006710_pt1 | contig 10435 bp, 5 predicted proteins | sample Turbeapinknodule_FD_89959 | JGI IMG/M metagenome (GOLD analysis project Ga0123341, IMG submission 89959) | Root nodule microbial communities of legume samples collected from Mexico - Turtle bean Mexico pink nodule | ecosystem: Host-associated > Plants > Roots > Nodule | place: Mexico: Nepantla...
ACTACTTACTATGTCATCCCATAAATTTTTATATTCCAAAAGTATCCTTCGTAATTTATATTTTGGAATATATAATTTGTTCAGCTTAATTAGTATGTAATAATGTATTTTTTTAAATGCGTAATTATTTATATGATTATTATACATTTTATTGGATCAGATTAGAATTTTAGAACATAATTAAAAATATATTACATAATATTTAATTTTTTTTAATCTTTTACCAGAGTTAATGAATCCGATTATATCAATCGATTTCTAATAATGGAATGCTAATTCTAACTGAATGTTAAGACGTCCATAATCAATAAGTCTATTTTTTTCAGACTTAATTAGCTTTCAGATAACCTAATATGAAAATCTTTACCAGATTTATGTTACTGAATTCTTCTGATCTTAGTTTTGTAACAACATGAAGTAATGTTTATATATCTTTTATTGCATGAAAACTTCTGCATTCTCTGTATCCAATCCAACTTCTGCAATCGAGAAGGAATCTAACATAGGAGTACAGTATAGTATAGAATAGTAGGCAATACATACATAATATAAATCATAGTATGATATCACACTGACACACACTGTTGTTGATATGAGCATGTCATGTCACAACTTCGATTCACCTCAATCAATTACAGCATCAACTCAAGCACTGTTTCTTCTTCACCAACAACCTCGACAACACTATAAACCTTTCAATTTCATGGCTTTTGAGTGTGCATCAAGTTTCAAACATTGCATGCATGCATGCTTCTCAGCTTTTCTCTGATTCTTCATCACACCACTTTTTATTCATATACATTCACACTGCCAAAATACGTCACCAACCAAATCTCTGTGTAATCACTCATTTATACACATCCCCAAAGAAAAAAATCTTTATTTTTTCATTACAAGGAAAATAGAAACCAAGATTATTTATATCTTTTCAATTATATTTGTTGGAGATCCTCCATCGACTAGAGATTAGAGACTTTCATAATGTATAAATGGGTGCAAACCTCACCTCATTGAGTCGGTTTTATGGGGTTGAGTTAGGCTTAAAACTCACTTCTTAACATGGTATCAGAGCTATTTCGAGTCTATCTTAGCAAATATTTGTTGGGTTTAGCAGGCCATCCACTACCGGAGCGTTATCAGACCACCCATAACATATATCTCCACGCACGAGTTGGTAACCTCGACGTGAGAGAGGTTTGTTAGAGATCCTACATCGACTTTCATAATATATAAATGGGTGCAAACCTCACCTCATTGAGCCGGTTTTATGAGGTTGAGTTAGGCTTAAAATTCACTTCTTAACAATATTTTCAAAATTAAAAAAAAAAAAAAAACATTTCCGTCAAATTGAAATCAAATTGAATTTGGTGCAAGAAAATTTCTTGGACATGCAAGTGGTGGAAAGATCATTGGCGTGTGTGGCAGCATTGGAAACAGATTTGCAATGGTCCAAAAACATTTGAAATAATATCTACTACCACTGCAGAGTTATAAGGGTAGCTTAGCCTTCACAACCACACTAATTAATGAAGTTACCAAAACCATTAGAGTGGGAGTAAAACTCCAATTAGTTATGCTTAATTTGGATTTTATGATAAAAGAATAGAGAGTGATGGATTTTATAGAAAATAACCTAATCATGATCTAAATTGTACAAAAAGAAGACTCGCCAAATAAAGTAGTAGAGTGGATGAAAGTGACATTACATAATACTGTGGGCAACTACCCAGTCAGAAGAGTAAAAGGAAGAAGGGATTTTAGTTGGAGATTGAGGAGGAGCAACTACATTAACCAAGTTCTTCATACCAATTAATAATCATAGTTTTAATATTAGCTACTTACCAAATCTGCATTACTTCATTCATCACTTGTAAATCTATTTCAGTCCCTATCAAGTACTTATTGTATTTATCGTTTTAAATCATATATATATTAAAGATAAAAAAAAATCTCATAATATATAATTGGAGGCAAACTTCACATTTTGAACGGATTTTATAAGGTTGAGTTACACTTAAAGTTAATTTCTTAATATGTCATCAAAGTCATTTAAAATTTATCTAACGATAGTTTATTGACTCACCAAATCACCTACTATTGTGTCACTTGCTATCGGACTACCTATAAATATATAGTGTCACGCACGAGTTTGAAGGTTTTGACATAATGGGTGTGTTGGAAATCTCATATCAACTAAAAATCAAGATATTTCATAGTATATAAGTGATTACAAATCACATCTTATAAACTTATTTTATAGGACTGGGTTAAACTTAAAAGTTTGTTTCTTAATATTTATCACTATTTAGTTTACCTATCTTAATATTTATCATTATTTACTTTACCTACCTTAATATTTATCATTATTTAGTCTACCTACCTTAAGTTAATTAGTGAAATATAATATCAATAAATAAAAAGGTGTAAAGTAATTAAAATAAAATTCTAAACAATATATAAAAAAGTTTAAGTAATTTTGTTATGATTCAATGATTGTTGGATGGTGATATATCACTTTGATGTAGTGTGAACGTTTATATTAGATAAGTGCGATGTTGATAAATGTTTCTAATGCTTTGTTTGCATTCGAGTTCACTCGGATTGAAAAGCGATCAAAATGTGCATTTGTATATGTTCATTTGCGATGAGAGAAAGAAAATGATTTGCAGAAAAGTAGTAAAGACAATATTTAATCTACAGCGAAGAAAAGCAAAGAAACCAATTTTTTTTTACATAATATTACGAGAAAGGCAAAATTACCCTTCACCTTTTATACATATAAAATAACAATATATATATATATTATAATAAACAATAAAAAAATATAAATTACATACTTAATAATAATTAAAATAAATTTATTAAATAATAATATTAACAATAATAAAAAATTTATTTTATTTTTATTTAATACTTAATAACAATAATAATATTAAAAAAATAAAAATCTTCTTATAATCATCCTATCCCTCACAAACTTCAATAAACTTTCCTTACAAATCCATTATAATATATCATAATCCAAACAACCTCATTTTCTTTACACTTTCTTCTCAAATCACTCTAAATCCACTATCTAAAATCCTCTCCTCAATCCAAACACAACCTAAGTGAGTTAAGATATAAATTATTACTATTTTTTGACAAGTAATTTTTTAAATTCATAATTGGGTTTTAAAATGATTTCAAATGAGTTAGGTTTTGATGTCACTTCACTAAAAAAAAGTTTGTTCAAAATATGTAACAAGTTTTATATTTTGTTGAAAAACTTATCTTACATGTACACCTCAACTTCTAAACTAATGTACGGAAAATATAGAGAAATTATATAAAGGAGAATAAAAACAATAACAATGACTAATTTCTCAAATGTTATGATTAATTAAAATGTTTAAAAAAACTTCAAAGTATAAATAAAAACATAACAAGGTTTTAGATATATTTATATTAAATGTGATTTATTTTTATTTAGATATTTATAATAGTATGAATTTCTCCTGGGAAATTGGAAAACTGTGAAAGAAGGATATGACGGTTGTAAAACTCCATCTATTCTACATATGGTAATTTTACTATTTACAGTCTATAACTTTTAGTGTTTGTAACTAAGTTGAAAGTGTATTAAGATTAAGATGTTTAGTTTTTTCCTTTAAATGATTATGGAATTTATTCTAAATTTAATGTGATGGAATTTAAATGGTTACACACTCACATATTTATTATTTTTATATAGGTTCAACAACTTTCTTATTTCACAACTTAGATTCACAACTTAGAATTACACTTAAATTTTCAATAATATTCCTACATCGTACTTGTATGAGTTGATAATCAAAACGAATTATAGACTTTGAAATCACTAACAGACATTTTGACAGTAATTATCAGAGGAATTTCACAACAATGAGACTTGAGTCAAACCTATGTAAGGGATTAACAACATGACGATGGTATTGGAATCATAATCAAATTGGATTCTATCAATTATTCAATGTTAAAATATCACACGAAAAATTTGTTATTTTAAAAAACTTGTATAATTTTATTAAGAAACAGGTGTTAAACTAACAAAAATAAATTTGAAAAAGATAAATAAAAAAAACTATTTTCATTATTACACAACAGATAAATCAAATTTGTTTATCATTATGTATGAGATGAGACTTTAGCTCATGAATTATAAAAGATATTAAGAGTCTAAAAATTTCTTAAACAATACATTTCATATTGTTGAAATGCAACCATGATTCCTTATTTTCATAATATGGTAAATCATTTGACTTTTTTTTTAAAAAAAATGTTAAAAAAAATGGAAGGTTAAGTAGTGATATCTTAATTATTAAATTAAGAAATAAAATTTGTGAGTGTCCATATTTTATCTTTTTTCTTATAATTGGGTTTAGGTTTCTTAGAAGATACGAAAAGATTACTTGTAGAATATCTAGTTCCACCTATATAATATCTAACAACACCTATAAGAGGTTACCATTTCATTGAATTGCAATTACAATTTCAACTAACCAAAAACACTTGTCAATCACTTTTATGGTGCTTAACTGCACATATTCTAATGATGAATGGAATAAAATATTAAAAAAAATAATCCTATTATTTTATTTCATTAAATGCAATTCAACTCCTTTCTAATTTAAATATCTCAGCATTTGAACCTATAGAGTAGGCTGTTTAGATGTCAATTTTCTTAATAATATATTACTGTCAATTAATATTTTAATTGAAAGTTTAAAAAATACCTTATTTGTTTTTAAACTTAAACATAAAATAATTATGGTGTTTATGATTGCAGTTTGATATAATTACTTAAAGATACAAAGTTTATTTTTTTATTTTAAAATTTTTTTAATAATTTTTTTATAATATTATCTTGTACGGATCGATACTGTATGAGTCAGACACTCGGTCTTAGTGACTGACCGTCCGTGTTAAAATACACTTTAAAATACTTAATAAATTACTCGTAATAAACTTTCTAGTTATCGTTGTTGTTATTTATTAAGTTTATTGAAATAGGTTGACACGTCAATCATCGAAATCAATTGACTTGTTCGTCGATAGATAATATTTTTAAAACGTTTTCTATTTTTACAATTTATAATTATATGATATTGTAATATTTTGCCTTATTAATGTATTTACATTAAACTATTTATTTAAAATCTCACACTGTGCTTATCTTTACAAGTTTATCCATAATATTCATTAAGAATTTAATTAGAATGTGCTAATAATATAAATTTATTTTTACAGTATGTACCCATCATGTATTGTCGTTTATGATAAATATGCTAACTTTGTAACAACTACTTTGAAGATTACAATAGTGTAAATTTCCCATTGAAAATTAAACTCTTAATTTCAATAATAAATTCTAATTATTTTCTAACATATCTAAATCTTTAGAAATTAACCTCTTATTCATCTAATATAATCAGAATTATGAATTAAACTCATTTAAAATTAGATTATGTAAGTGTGTATTAAGAATATAATGGATTTAACAGATGACAAGGACACTCTTTAACAGTACTTTATGGATTTGGTTTTAGATTAGAGTGATGAGACCCTAAAGTTGTGTATTGAATAAACTGCATAATTGGGTGCATAATAAAACTGGTGTGTCTATGATTGAGTACCAAATGGAGTACAAACTCATGCGTTGGCATCTTTCTGGTTTTGTTTGTTTGTTTATAGATGCGGCAATAGCTATGTTATTCTGCATAATTTTATTATTTTTTCTGCATAATTTTACAATTCTTCTGCATAATTTATTCACTCTATCTTTGGACTCGGTAGTTGATTTTACATTTAAAAGTGGTTAACCACTTTGAAGTTTCAATTCATGCCGGCTTTTAGCTCACAACACTCTCTGCACGTCCCTTCATTGCCCTCACCACAAAGTCACCTTTTGGTTTCCAAAGTCTCACTCTTTTTTGCTTCACTTCAAACAAAAACCAGAAGCATATCCCCTTTTAGCCATCCCTCTGATCCCCTTTTGTCCACTTTGGACCACTCACAAAAGTTGCAAACTCAACATCTTTCTACCTTTATTAATAATTCAAACCCCTCTTTATGGCATTCTTTTTCATTTCACTCTTGGATGCTTCTTTTATTGCATTCCTTGTTAGGTTTGAATCAATCAAATTCACCCCTCTGCTACCCTTAGGCGCCATTTAAATCCTCTGCTGTACCTTTTTTTTTCTCTTATCAAACCCCATTTGCATTTTCTTTTTCTTTTCTCGTTTGAGGCTTCAAGTTCCATACTTTGAAGGTTTTCAAGGAAATGGCAGTTGATCTTTGCTCAGAAAACTGTGGAATTTCTTCCTCTTCTGTGAGTCCAAGAATCTCATTCTCACATGACTTTTCCCAATCTGATGTCATTCCTGTTGAGCAGCTCCCCTTTAGATCAAACTCTTCTGGTCTGAACTCCACCATTGATTTTGATTTTTGTGTGAGTGAAAGCTTTGAGCTTGAGTCATCTTCAGCTGATGAGCTTTTCTCACATGGGAGGATCCTTCCCACTGAGGTCAAGAAAAAGAATGTCCCTTTAAAGCAAACGGGGCAATCACTACCACAGAACAACACTCCATTGCCTCCTCCTTATGCTGCTCCACCTAACATTCTCTCTACTCTTAAAAACTCAAAGAAAGAGAACCCCAAAGAAGGCAAGTGTTTGAATGATGAAGTGTATGAGAAGCAAAGTTCTAAGTCCTTTTGGATCTTCAAGAGAAGTAGCAGTTGTGGAAATGGACATAGAAGGAGCTTTTGTCCTTTGCCACTTCTATCTAGAAGCAATTCAACTGGGTCATCAACACCAAGTGTTAAAAGGAATCCACTTTCAAAGGAGGGTGTTAATGTTAGGCCAAATTCACAGAAACATTCTTCCACAAGGTTGCCAAATGGCTATTATCAAAAGCCTCCATTGAATTACAAGAGTCATGGATCCTATGGTAGCAGTGTTAGAGTAAACCCTGTGCTGAATGTTCCTCCTGCAAACCTATTTGGTTTGGCTTCAATCTTCTCCAGCAATAGAGACAAGAGCAAGAGGCAGCTTTAGTGGGGTCTATCTTCTTTTTCCATGTACTTCTTAGGTTTACCAATTACCATGTGAACTAGAAAAATTAGGTATAGGTAAAATTTTGAAAGGTGAATGGTTTGCATCATGAAGACAAAGTGGTACAAAGAGATGCGTGTGAAGGTGATGGACAAGAATGATATAATGCAAGCACATGTTTTGGGGCACAAAATGACAGGTAACTGTTGTTTTCATGGCTGTCCCTTGCCTGTTGTTGTTCCTCTACTTTTGTTCTTTGGACTATGTGTAAATACATTGACTTTCATTTTAGTATCTCTTCTTCCTCTGTTACTCTGCATCTCTCTTACTCTACATCAATAAGAGTCTAAATGGAAAATACTAATCATGCATACATTGCCTGTATGATTCATGTTAGATTTTATAAAATTTATGTTAAGAAAGTAAATCTTTGATTGATCTAATGATGATGCTATCTTAATAAACAATCTCAATCTATCATCTTAACATCTTTGTAATTGATTCTAATCATGAAATTGATTTTAACTATATTATCTCAACGTAATTGATTCTAATAATGTTATCTCAATTAACTTAATATGGTAATTAATTCTAATAATACTATTTCAACCTATCTCATGTATGTAGGAAAGTAAATCTAAGTTGTTTGGATATGCACTGATTGATCTAATGATGTTGTTATATTAATAAACGTGCTCGTAATTGATTCTAACGATGTTAACGTAATTGAGTTGACGTGGTAATTGATTCTAATTACACTATTTCAAAGTGATTCTAATGATGTTATCTTATTTTAGTAAATATGATGATTGATTCTAATAATACAATTTCAATGTGATTTTAATGATGTTATCTCAGGTTTATGTATTAATTTATTCTAATGATACTATTGCAAAGGTAAAAATATGAACATTAAGTTTCTTCCTAATCAAAATCAATAATTTTTTCAAATGTTTACTCAAATAAACACAGGGGTTTGTAAGAAGAGGTTGACGTGTTTGTGTTGTGCATTGAGTTGTTGTTGTTGCATGGATTCATTTTGAATAATAATGCTTTCTGACTCATTTTGATAGTTCCTTCTACACGCAGAAGTAAAGTACTTTGTTCGCATAAGAATAGCAGTTTAACAGAGCAGATCATTGCACACCACACCACATTAATTTGGTGCTCTGTAAAGCTGTTTTGGTCTGCTTCTGCATAAGTTGGTCAAGAATTATGATTCTCTCAAGCTACCACTTCTGTTAATACAAAAATTCTGAGTATTTCACAATTTAAAGAAATCACATAAATCATTGATTATGCTTAATCAAGATGCGATCATTTTGTGATGTTCCAATTTCACATAAACTTGTGGCTTGCAAAGTTGCACTTCACTACTACAATAAAATCATTAAATAGAAATTAATTTTAAAAATAAAAAATAATTAAACATTATACTAACTAAAATAGATATTATTTTAAAAACCTAAAAAATTATTAGTATCTAAAATAGTTTCTATTTTATATTAGTTTAAAAATTATAAATTGATTTCAATTTAGTAATTTTTTTAGTGATAATTAATGTATTGTAATTTTTATAATCTATGGTGACATAATTTAATTGCACTTTAAATATCTCATTGTGATATTAGAAAGAGAGAAAAATATTATTAAGTTATGTTAATTTATATGTTAAATATCCATCACTAAATAATCCCTACCAATACAATTCATTAAATATCGCATCATTATTTACAAAATTTATTAAATATTTGAGAAAAGGCTTACAAAAGAATAAAAAAGACATAGTGATCGTGTTTGAGAAATCTAATTGGCATAACTAAATTCTAAATAAGAACATTTGCACAAATATAATATGTAAGATATTACAAATATAATAAATATATAATAAATGTAAACAATTTTAAGTTGTTAAAATAAATAAATAAAATTATAAAAAGTAAGACTAAATTATATATATACCTATATTAATTAATAAACTTTAAATTTAATTTAATTTTAAATTAATTTATTAAATGATGAAGTTTGTATTCATTTATATACTATTATATAAAATATTTTTTTTTAATGATGTTCAATCTTCAAAAACATATCTAATTGTAAAATTGATTTAAAATGTATATAAAAAAGTAAAGAAGAAAGTCTAGGGTTGGAAATTGTACAAGTATGTGAATTCTCCATTGTAGAAGTAGAAAGTGTGGGGGGTAAGTAAATTTTAGCATGGAGGCTAGGTCTAAGGTGTAGCACCATTCCCATAGCTTAAACTTTAGTGCTTATGAAAAGATCATTCCCTATTGGATTCTTTTTTGGGGTGGTTCAAATAAGTCAAATTGAACTTCAATTCCCAACAAATCAAGGGATTACTTCATCTACAAAAAAGTACTAACTTGAACTTGAAGGAACCAACTAAACAAACATTCTTCAAAAGAAATCTTCAACTTTGGATTTTGAGGCAAAAAAAAATAGTTAAAAAGAAAATTGATGTTCAGAGCAATGAAATGTAAAATAGTAATGAACTAATTTTTTTGAAGATATTGATTTTATGAAGAAATGAGAAAAAAAAAAAGTTAACCCTAAGGAGAGGTATTGTAAGTGTAATTGAGTAAATTTTGATTCATTTTGTTGAGGGAGAAGTGGGAAAAGGTAAGAAAACCCTTGACACATAGACACATAGTTGTTGACAAAAGTTGAAAGATGAATGCATTGGAAATGGAATAAGCAACCATGAAAATGGAGAAAGAGAAAAGATGTTAATGGCCATCATTTTTATCCTTTGTTTGCAAGGACAATTTGCATGACCTACATCTCCACTACTCAAACCATGTGCTTTCAATCAACTACCTACATTCTTTTTCTCTTACAACTCACTTCATATCACCATACTTCATCAAACAAACCCATCACCTACTCTTTTAAAACAACCTTCCTTTTTCTTCTATCCATACTTAAATTTACTTAAATATAGTAATCATATATTGAAAATTATGCATCATATTATAACTAGTTAAAAGTAATTTTTGTTTGAAATAGATAATTTTAAAATTATATTGTCCAAATTATAGTTGTAAATTAGTGCTTTTTTTAGTGTGTAGTTATTAAAGTAATTTTTTTTTTCAACATAACATTATAAAAAAAATTATTAAATAAAAATTAATTTTAGAGACAGAAAATAATTAGTTGGCATATTGACTAAATGAAATAATATTTTAGAGACTAGTTATTAGTTTCTAAATTAGTTTTTATTATTGATAAATAGTTTTTAAATTAGTATCTAATTAGCTACCAGGATTTTTCGGCCAAATTTAGAATCTAAATAATTGGTAGTTAAAACTTTGGTAGCTAATTAGATACCAACTTAAAAAT
>Ga0123341_1006714_pt1 | contig 10430 bp, 6 predicted proteins | sample Turbeapinknodule_FD_89959 | JGI IMG/M metagenome (GOLD analysis project Ga0123341, IMG submission 89959) | Root nodule microbial communities of legume samples collected from Mexico - Turtle bean Mexico pink nodule | ecosystem: Host-associated > Plants > Roots > Nodule | place: Mexico: Nepantla...
AACATTAATTAAAAAACATTAAACATAAACATTATTGACATTCTTCCATTTCAATAACATTGGATGTCGCCTTAGAAGAACTTTCATCCATTTTTTCATAATTATAATCTTCCCCGTCATCTGTACACATTAAAAAAATGACATTTTTTTTCTTGCGGGTTAGCGGGTCAGCCCGCCCCGCCCCGCTGCTGGCCCGCGCGGGCTGCGGGCTGCGGGCTGCGGGCTAATGCGAGTTAGCGGGTTGAAAAAGTTAGTCCGCCCCACGTTTTTTACATGCGGGCCGCGGGCCAGCCCGCATGGCCCGCCCCGCTTTGCCATCCCTACTCACACTTTAATTAATATTTTATTTGATTGCTAATATTATGAAAACAGAAAAATAAATTTTATTTTTATAGTTTAGAGTTGTGCTAGTTCAAATTGTGTTTATGGGTTATTACCTCTACGTGATGAATTATCTCTCCTTTTACGCTCGAACCAGAACCAGTAATAAATAAGTAAAGAATTTCCCATTTTTTTTATTAAATCTTTCCTCCATTATAGGTTCAGATTTATCGTAAAACATAATGATAAAATATGATTTCCAGAAATTTTGGATAGGATTAATCAGTTTTTGAAAATTTTGTCGAAAATTTAAGTCAATTATAATGGATTCCATAAATTTGGTTATAGGGAGATAATCTCTTCAAGATCGACATTACTAGGGTCAATCACCACATTTGGGGTATTGTCGTTTTGGATTTTCGTGACAATTTGTCCTTAAAAGGCACCTCTGAGGGTTAAGAGAGGAAATTGTATATAAATTTTTCTTCTTCTCGAATTCTAAATGATGTGAGACTATTTGGCTATCGGAAGAAGACTTTTATTTAAAATCAAAATCTTAAATTTTGTATCATGTTAAGATATTTTAATGAGGGTGTCTCTTTAACACTTTAGGTTGCAACATGAGTTCTATTCCTTTCAACTACCTTGGTCTTCCCACTTTTATGGGTGCTCCTAAGACTTGTTACTTCCAACCCTTGGATGATATGGTTAAGAGTAAGTTAGCTTTTTGGAAGAGTAAAATTTTAAGTATGATGGGTAAGGTCCAACTTGTTAACTCAATTATTTATGATATTAAAGGGTTATAGTTTTCAGGTTTATGGCCTTACACTCTTTTAAAATAGATATTAATAAGAATGGTTTAGTTAATGTTAACTAGAACTCAATCTGCGGTCCTAAGGAATGTGGGGTTTGCAGGTCCTTAGTTTGCAAATGGAATTTAAGGCATACCTTCTTCAATTTGCTTGAAACAACTTGCTTGAAATTTTGCTTACAATATTATGTCTTAGGCTAATTTGATGCGGTCCAAGTTTCTCAAAACTAAATATGTTCTATTTCAAACTTTTCATTCTTCTTTTATTTGGTCTGGGATAAAATATTTTTATGATACTGTGTTGGAGAATACTTTTTGGACTCTTGGAAAGAGGAATAAGATTAACTTCTATAATGATCTCTAGTCTTCTCAAAGATGCATTTCTTTAATTTCTAGAGTCCCTTACATGGATATAATCAATCTTTCTTCTATTGTTGCTAGTGGTTGGAATGGTTGAGTGGTCTATTTCTTTTGGTCTTTGCCTATTATAAGCTCAATTCTTTAGATAATTTAATTATCACTAATTTGTCTGATGTTCCGAATTGGAGCTTGGAGGATAGTGGGATATTGTCTCTAAAAGTTACCAGTAATTTGTTTTCTTATTTTTCTCCTTGTGACTCTAGGGGAAGTAGGATGGATCAAATTTAACCCAGATGGTGCTGCTCGGGGGAGTCCTGGTTTGGCTGCTTGTGGAGGCATCTTTAGAGGTAGTCGTGAGTACATTGGTGGGTTTTCTACGTTCATGGGATTCATATGACCTTATATGTTGAGGTTATAATGGTGATTATTGCTATTGAACATGGTCAATCCTCTAGATTTAGTAAACTTTGGTTGAAGTGTGATTCTTCCTTGCTTTGTCAAATTTTCTCTTCACCTATGGTGGTGCCTTGGTCTCTTAAAGGTAGATGGAGAAGATGTATTCAATTTTGTGACAAGATTGAGTTCAAAGTCTCTCATATTTTTCGTGAAGACAAACATTGTGCAAATAAGTTAACTAATCCCGAGGTTCATAATAGATTGATTTTTCTTTGGAACTTTGTTATGCCTTCCTATATTAGTCTGATTTTTTTTTCATAACAAGTTTCAGTTGTTATTTTTCAGTTGTAATTGTTGTTTTCTTTCTTGTGTGGGTTTGGTGTAGCCCCCATCCACTTGTTTGTATTCTTTTATTTTATTATATTTTCATGTTTGGGAAGATGATTTGTGAATTTTGAGGTTTCGGCCTAACTGAGATTTCAATCTTCACAGTGATGTCTATCATGTAGCTTTCATTAAAAAATAATTTTAATGAGGTTATGTTATAAGTTTCAGTCTTAAACTTATAATATTAGTATTACGATGATGTCCTTAATAAATGTTCAATTTTATTCCAAGTTTATTTGTATTGGAAATTTGTAATTTACCATTATTAATGAAATATTCATACATTAGAAGTGAAGCATATAAAAACAAGAAGAAAAATGTGTATTTTAGATTCTTTTTAGAATTGTTTTGGCTAAAGACAATCTAGAACAAAAAAAAATTTATCCTATTTTGAAAATTTTTTGTTAAAAAATTCTGCTTGGTCTCAATAGAAGTGTTATGGAATTGTAGACATGTGTCCAAAATTAGATCAAAGTTGAAACCATCCTTTTTTATTATTATGCTTTAATAGAACAATTCTATTGAGTATCCAAAAACTCTTTTGCCCTTGTGCTCCCACCTCTACTTTTGAGTGCAAAAACCCTCTTTGCATTTTGAAGCACATCCAACGATCATTGTCCAAGACCTCTTCAAGTTGTACTTTGTGCAAAGAGCAGTAACATGCTTGTAATTAGAGTGCTGGAAATTACAAAGTTTTCTGCTGACACAAACATGCTGCCAAAAAACACATTAAAAAGGAATAATATATTACTAGCAATCATAACTTCCAATAATCATAGATTTCTAATAATGACCAAATCTAAAAAGAAAACTAAATAATAGATTTGAGAAAAAACCAAGAAGAGTTATTTTTAGTCTAGTGTTTACATACATTGGTTTGTGTGTGTTTGTTTATATCTTAGCTTATAGTCATGAGAGAGTAAAGGAAAAAAATGCATTAAATCCTTATTAATAAAGTGCTTACTATCAAGTTACATCTCCAAAAAGCATATTGTTTCCTTCATTATCGTCATAAACAAGAGTATATTCTTCACTTCCAACCAATAAACTTGTATAAGCTTTCTCTTATTCTTCCTCTTCCTTGTTTTGAATTCCACCTGCACAAGAATCTCTTTGGCCATAAGAACAATGGAAAGAGGCAATATGAGATAACTTCATTTGTGCAACAAGTTCCATTATAACAGAATAATGAAAAAAATATGAAACTTAATTGGTAAAAGAGACTACTAAACAAATTAACTTAAAAAACAAAATCCAAGGTGCAAAAAGATTGACATAAGTTAATGTCTATTCAACTCTAGTTATGTAGGTTTAGATTTAAGCTTTGGTTAGATTAGCATCTTCTGAGATCTTCTTGATTCACATACGAATTATAGTTGTTCATGGAAAAGTAAAATTAAAGCTTACAACCAAGTTAGTTGAAACCAACAAGTTTATCCAAATTAACTTTTTTCCTTAGGAGTTAAATTGTTAAATTATCATTGTCAACATAAGCACACATTTTTCTTTAAATTCAATAACATGTTTACTAGTTGGTGAAAATATGTAGCTAACACAAAGGTGATAATTTACTTTCACTCTCAACGAAAGAAATCTCCACATTCAAACAAAATGTGTCAACAATAAATATGATTAAATTGATCACATAAACAAAATTATACAACTAAAAGGGAAAGAGTGATACTTGCAAGGAGACCTCTAAGGAGCTCATCAACAATATCAACCGAGGAAAGTTTTCATAGTTGTCATAACATTGATGCCCGATTTTGTTCCTATAGGAACACCATCCATATTGATCTTCACAAAGAAGAGTTTGCCACAATTGTGAGTAGATTTTTTGCTAGCAATGTTGTCCATAACAACACATGTTGACAATGCTAGGCCTAATAGGCAGCTTAGAAGAGCTCCCACATGCAATGATCTTCCTGAAGGAAGAAGTTGGAGGCTAACCCACTATTGGACCTGAAGTAGTTATGTTTTAGGTGGGTCCATACACAAAAAAGTTAGTCATACAAGTGAACAGTGAAAATGAGAAGCATTATAGTACCATCACAAAGTAGTCATTAAATTTCTAGTATTAACTGCTTTTAATTATTCTATCAAACTAGCTAAAATACACTTTAATTAGATATTTTTGTTATATTCTATAATGAAGTTAACCTTAGAAATATTTAATATTACCTTAAATCTTGAGTTTTTGTAAGCATAATCTCCATGAACAAACCCATGCCATAGAGGATTGCCTTCTAGAGGAGTGTTCTCATCATTTGATAGAATCCAAAAGAAAACAAGGAACTTCCAACCATCTAATTCATGATAAAATACACATTAACCAATATAAATCTCAATAACTAGGATGGATATATAATAACAAGATGATGTTATACTATAACATGGAAGTTGGCAACATAAAAGATTTTTGACCTCCTAATTTTTTTTGCATATTATCAATCTATCCAAAAGTAGAAATGTGAGAATGATAATATTTTGGAAATAATAATTAATTTTTTATTTTTACATTACACCATAATTAATCAACAATATAAGAAAACCATACACAAGTAGTAAACTAAGAATAGAAAATAAACTGACCTATGATACAAGGACTATTGCATGGATCATCAAGTTGTGTCTTAGATCAAATCCAATATTCATCCACCATTTTCATCAAGGTGTTTTTCCTTCATCTGAATAAGAAATTTAATCTCTTAGTTCAATTATATGGTTAATTTTGTGAAAAAAAAAATGATTCAGTTTCATATGAAACACAATTATTTTCTTTATTCTAGGGACTATGACAAAAGTTAACTTTTATAAAAACATAAGTATATTATTGTTAAAGAAAATTTTAAACACTCATAATTTTTTATTAAGTACTTGAATATAACAAAACATAAAACATGGTCATTCATCATCTAAATAACAGATCATGAAAGACAAAGTGTTTAGACTGTTAGAGGATATAACATTATGTAATATTCTTTTTTACATCTAATAAGGCACCAATTCTTACGTGCATAGTTTAAGTTAACCCCGTACTTCTCAAAATTTATACGCTTATTCTTTGTTGTAGGAAATGTCTTTTGCTTTCGTCTGCCAAATAGATTGGTTCAAACATAAGTCACATCAGGTAATGTCTTGGACAAAGAGTGCTAAAGTTTTTTTCTTCAATAACAACTTGACATAAGTGTTATTCAACTCTAGTCCGATTATTTGCTTATTACAGTGTACACTTTTACTGTAGTTTGGTGCAAAAGACTATGCTACCTATGAAGATAAGTACTGACAGTGATCCAAGATATTGCATAAAGAAGAAAGAACATTTAAAGTCGCATAGAGTGCATTTAATGCATAGTCCACTATCAAGCATGTTAGATGTAGGAAAGACATTAAAGTGATTTGAAATTTCACGGTCATAAACAAATTTGAAACTACTATCTTTGTAAATCACCTATATAAAGCTAACTATCAAGAAGAAGATTGCAAGCAAAGAGGTTGCACTATGCTAAAATGCTACTCAGATTTTTTGTGCCTCACAAATGTTCACGGAGGACACTTAGTGTTCATCTAGTAAACTAGGAGAGAGAGCTTAAACCTTGTACAAGTTGAAAGACATAATCCCTACCTAGTAGGAAAAAAATGATCTATTGATCATGCCCTCACATAACCTTCTAATCTTAGCTAAGAGTGGCTATTTGGTAAAAACTACTCGTTGAGCTAGGATTGACTTGTGAAAAGAATACTCAAGGGGTTAGCCAGGAGTGTACAATCCCAAAGAATACTTTTTGAGCCAGAAGTGACTTATGGAAACAATACTCAAAGCCATGAGTGACTACAATCCCAAAGAATACTCGTTGAGCCATGAGTGGCTTGTGGAAAGAATACTTAATTCAGCAAAAAGTACCTTGTTGAACGAATACTTAGTTGAGCCAAGAGTGACTTGTGGAAATAATACTCAACATAAGTGCCTACAAGCTCAAACAATACTCAAGGAGTTAGCTAAGAGTGACTAAAAGCCCAAATGATACTCAATTATACTTCACAACATTAGTTTGCCTAGTAGAACTCAATATGTTAATTGAGAATTGGCTGCAGTTTGTTGAAAGAGACGCACTAATATAAAATGTCTTGTGTATTTTCTCTCACTTATTCATTTACATTATATGTTATTATTATCTGAACTACCTAAGAAGGATAGTCATTGTGAAAATCTATTTAAAAAATGATTTAAACAAGTAAATATATGAAATTATGATGTTGTATCTGTCATGGTACATCAGACGCAAAATATGTTAACAAGTTAGTAACAAATTTCTTAACAAACAAAATTACCATTTTTGTAGTTATCAACGTTAGACAATTTTTATGAAAATATTTTTAGAATCTTTAAAACACAATGCAACTCTTTTTTCTTGTGTTTTTCCTATTTTTCACAATGACAATTTGTATATGTTAGTTGAGTTGTTCATATATTTTTATTCTTCGTAACATGGAACATAAATGTTATATGAAGGTAGGATTATCAAGATCTTATAATTTTAGAAGTTGGTATTATAAGTTATGCATCGACACGATACATGTATTACAAGTTATTTTTTCATAATTGGATTTTAATATAGGCACTAACTTTTCAAAAGATACATTTTTCTTTTCTATTAATAAGTTTTCCCACGAATATAAAGGAAAGATGGATTAGATTCATCAATGCAAATGACAACCTGAATCATTTTGAAGGGTGGTTCTGTAAGGACATAACACACAATTCTCTCTAGTAGTAGTCTTTTGTCCTTTCTTCTAAACTACAAAAACATAAATTTGAAACCATTTTATTAGAAAATTGTTTAGAATTATGTTACATACCTTGCATCTCTAGTTATTTATATTGAGATAAAATGAAAGTAACCTGCAAGGTCTTGTAACTTTTTGACCAATAAACAACTAATGACATTTTTGGGGTGATAAGCCCTTTGTTCATCCATTAGCTTTAACTCCATTAACAATTAGCACAGTAGGACATGTCATCCTAAAAATATCTTTTATTAGATAAAATAGTTGTTGAACTAAGAATAAACACTTATAGGGTTTCATGAAAATTTTAGGAAGGAAATTCAGAGACTAAGTAATATTTCTCTTTTAAGTACTTTGATAAGGTTATATATCTTATTTTGGAAAATCCTAAAGTTTAATATGAAATTAAAAAGAAGTGAAAATTTTGTAGTTAAACTGATTTTCTCACCCCATTAGATATATATTAATACGACTAGTAGAATCTAATCCATGAATGTGATTCTGAAAAAGTAAAAAAATACATAAATAGTATAATCAGAGCAAAAAAATGCTTCTTGGAACACTTTATATGAAAAATTGTTGAAGAATATACATATATGTTTGAGAAGGATAAGAAAAATGAAGTAAAAAGAACAAATTGAATGCATATCCAAGTTAAAGGGTTAAATTTGTGAGTGTGTAAGTGTTGAAATATTATTGGAGAAGGTACAACTTTAGATATAGTAGAACGAGAACAAGAACAATAAATTTAAAATGTGTATACTATTTTGATCTCTAAATAACTATATTGCAAATAAAATTAGCAATTTCCTTTCAAAGATAGCAAAATTGATAACTTCAATTATAATTCTACATTAATTTAAAAGGTGAAAATGACAACATTGATTGACATTTTCACAAGTGTGATTAATTTTTTTATTTATTTTGTTTACATTACCAAAAAATTATTCCTTGGTGTGTAAATTATAAGAAGTGGTTCTAATTTCAAACATAGTGAAAACTTGATAATGACTAATAAAGAGAAACAACACAAGGAAAAACTGAATGCAAGATCAAAAGAATCTTGGTAAGGAATGAGGTACCTGAGAATGTTGCTTTGAAAGCATCACAAAATGTCATTCATACTCTAATCATCATATTACGTTGGTTCAAAAGCATCAAAGAACTCATCTGAATCATTCATGTCTCTGAAATTTGTACAATGAGAAATATGTTTCTCTTCTGCATCTTCCATTACATGTTCCACAACCTTATTGTTATTTTTTGTAACTTCATTCTTAATATCTACTTTCATTGCAATAGGTTCAGAGGAAAAATTTCCAACTTTAGCCCTAAAAAATTCTCTCAATGCTGCAAATGGTAAAACATTTAACTCTTATGAAGGGTTTAATATAATAATATCCTTATGCAAAAACCATAAATATAAACCTCTCTATATAACTTCTATAATACTTTTTAAGGTTTAAAATAGTCACTTGGTCTCTATAAGTGAAACAACTTCATTAATACACATGAATCTTTGTTGTAAGATTTTTTTATACATGGTTGAATCCAAAATGCATTAAGGTTCAAATGATTAGTATATTAATTATATTAAACAAACCTCCAAGTCTCTCAAGCAAAGAAATGGTCAAGGATATAGCACCAGATGAAAGGTGTGGATACAATTTCCAAAACTTCCAATCAATAGCAAGCATGTGTTTCACAAGTGATGACTTTCCATTTTTGACAGGAGTGATTAGAAATCCTCCACCTGCCAAGTATTGTGATTTCAATTATGGTTGCTTTTGTCTATAATTTTATACTATTTTAATAATAATAAAGAAAACACATGCAATTCAAAATCTTAATCTTTATTTTTTTATCCGCAACATAATTTTATAATTAAGGAAACACTATTGGTGTTTCAACCCTTGTACACAAAGAAGAAATAACAGAGTATGAAAACAAAAGAGTCAACATAGCATATCAACATATGTTAAAGTTTTGTACCCTCAAAAGACCATTTGAACTGCACTTTCCCATAAAGCAAAGAAAAACAACTAGAACCCATCCAAAAACCAGATAGAAAAAACAAACGCCCATAAGCGTAAGCTAGATTGCTTCAAATTCTTGAAAAGAGCAAGGAAACATGTGTTAAACACTGAAAAAGTAGCTTGATCTCTAGTCACAAATATAATAATCTCTAATTTAAAAGCATGTCTTACTTTTAAGGGATGCACGGACATAGTCTCTTTGTGGTGGACAATTCTTATGAAGAACAGAGTGGAATAATAAAACTGTTAACAAAAGAAAAGGAACAATATTAGTTGATAGATAATATCAACGAATTAGAGCTTCACATATGGTATGAGTTTTACTTCAAAATATGTACCATATGTGCCATCTTTCTCTCTTCTCCAATATCGTTGTAATAGAAAATCTCGTGGTTTCATTCCCCTATAAATGCGATCAATTAATAACAAGTATGCTTGAACTAATTGTTTGTATAACAAAGTTTCACATATTAATTACCATGGTAATCGATCATCGTACAACTTCAAATGAATAATATCAGTATGATCATCAATGTGATCTATCACACTACCTTGATATGTACAAAAGTCCCATCTGCATGACATTTGGTAAATTTAATATCTGAAGTGGATTGAAAAAAAAATTATATTCAAAGGAGTACCAATGCTTTATTATTAATATTGCTTCTCTTGAAGGTATATAAATTTCTTACTAGTTAGTACTAGTTGGATATGAATCTTAGTTTGGAAAACAAAACCAATGTTACTACTTTGTGCAAAACAATTGCATGTCTTAAGTGTGTTTGTCTTCTTTTTGGAAACACAAAGAGATGGAAACTAAACCAAAAGAAAAATCATATCTAATTCCATTCATTTTATCTCTCAAAAGGGTGTCAAGGTAATAACTAATTATATAGCATAACCACATTTTGCATTGAGAACAAATAAAATTTAAAGGATTCACTTATATTACAGTTTTTCTAATATATTTTTTCTTATTACTTGAAATTTCTTCGAGACCTATTAAATTATGTGAGTCTCCCTGATGGCAAATTCATGGAGCTCTTCTCGGAATCATGTGCAAAGGATGCGGAAGCTATGGATGTAAATGTGCAAGATCCTCCTAGAAGCTATGGTGATCTTGAAGGTGCATAATGTGTATGGAGAGAGGGAGGTTAGGCCAGCCCTATGGTAGGTGATGAAGGTGAATATTAGATCCTAGAAACTAGGGAAAAGCAAAGTATGGCACAATGTTGGCAGCATAACTTTACTCTCATTAATCTTGCAAATACATGAGCCAAGCCCTCTTATTTATAGTGTTTAGAGGGCTGGAAATTCAAAAGAAAGTGGAG
>Ga0123341_1006715_pt1 | contig 10427 bp, 6 predicted proteins | sample Turbeapinknodule_FD_89959 | JGI IMG/M metagenome (GOLD analysis project Ga0123341, IMG submission 89959) | Root nodule microbial communities of legume samples collected from Mexico - Turtle bean Mexico pink nodule | ecosystem: Host-associated > Plants > Roots > Nodule | place: Mexico: Nepantla...
GAATTATGTATAATTATATTTTAATATTTTTTAGTATAAAAATATTTTTCAGTTTTTAAAATTAATATATATTTTTTTAAAAATTATATTAAAATCATATCAGAATTATAAAAAATTTAATAAATATTTTCTGAATATTATTTCGTTCAATATATATTTAAGAGACTATTTTCATAACCCTTCGAAGATAATTTCATAAACTGTGATAACAACACTAATTTCCCTCCTTTCTCCACATTCAGCAAATGCAGAGAACTCAAACTAAACTCTTTTCATAACAGTGTCACTCCACAAATTAATCATGTGTTCTAAAGATTTCGTTACACTGTTCATTCAACGATCACAAATCAACCATAAAAAACGATATTCTCGAAGAAAAAATCGAGTAAAAAACCAGAAATAAACGATAAAATGCATCACCTGCGGTGTTAATTTTGAAGTGCGGGTTTCGGCGCCGCCGGCGACGGTGCTCTGGTCTCTCGGCGGTGGCAGCACCGTTTCTTAGGGCAAGCGTTGAGAGTCAGAAAACATATCTTAATCTATTTTCGCTTACGCTTCGGATTTGATAAAAATATATTGCTATTTAAAAAAAATTCTCGTGGTTTTTTTTTTACAATGGACCGGTTTACTGAACCGGACCGGGAAGTTTTAGAGCACGTTAAAACCTAAGCATGCTCATATCCTTTGTTCTTTCTCTCGCGCACACGCAAACTTTGTTCCGGTGGTTCCTTTCTCTTTGGTTTCATCTTCAACTTTAGGTTTTCTCTGACTCTGAGGAACACTGTTCAACTCTTTGGTGAGTGTTCGTAGCTTCAATTTGTGAAACTTTTTTATTCATCTGATTGCTTCGGTTTTGATAACTGGCGTCTACGAGCGCCTAATTGCTCAATTTTATTTTCCTCGTTTTATAGATTATGGATTCTTATATTTCTCAGATTTGTTCTCTTATCATATAACGCTTTAAGAAATTGAGAATTGGACAGGTTTGAATCAGTGCATGATTCACGCATTAGGTCTTAGAAAAATTGTCGAGTTTTATTACTTACGATACTTTTTGTTGTGCTAGTGTTTAATTCTAGTCTCTCTTTGCAGTGTCGTCTTATCCAACACTTTTATTGTTGAGCTTTTTCTTTGCTGTACAAATCAATTGAACAAATGCAACTTCTCATTGTTTATGTTTACATTTGGAATAATTAGTTTGCAGTGTGTGTGTTTGTGGAATCGGTTGATGGTTTGTGTACGTTTTGTGCTTGCAATTTGGTGGATGCTGGATTAACTTCTTTTACCCCTGTTATTGCTACACAGTATCTTATGCTGATCTGAAAACACGATTGGTTTGTTCAGAGAGTTGCACTGAGAAGCTCGGCTTCACCTCGAAACTCTTGTTCAATTGAATTCAGTTTCCATTGGTGAGATTTATTTCCAGGCCTTGAGGTAAGCAAATTACCAACATGGGAATACAAACCCAGAAAACATTTCGAGAGGAAGAGGAGGAAGAGCTGCCATGCCGTGGAACTACTATCTCAGGTCAATCAATGTCAACTAGCAGAAGTGTTGGGTCACCGTCCAGCCGGAGTGAGCAGACAATGGCAACACCGGCTAGTGATAACACCTTTCTTAGGTTGAATAATCTTGACATACATGGTGATGACGCTGGATCACAGGGTGCAGTTGCGTGAGTTCTCATTGTCCTTTGAGCTTGGAGAAATGTATAATTATGTGATGTGCTGAGAAGCAGATGCCATTTGACTTGTGAATTTTCTTTTGAAGTTTGTGGGTTTGACATTTCACATGAATGTACCATTTCAAATAAACATTGATTTGGATAATTTTCAACAAACAATTTCTTAAATATTTAGAAAAGGAAAATAGTTAAAACAATCACTCATTTGTTAGATAATCATGAAATATCTTTTGAATCCCAATGAGGGATAAGAGTGGGCCAAATGTTGTCAAACTTTCTCTTTAATTGCAATCTATAAATAATTAGAGTCTTTTCTTTTATGTCCTAATAATTTCATCTGCTTCTTTCATTTTTCATTTATGCCCTACAAGCATTCTCATGTAATTTTGTTTTTCTGTCTGTATCTATGACCCATCTAGAGACTTGTTTTCCTCTACAATTGCATTTTGAAGAGCAACCCTGTATGAGCTCAATGTTTTTTTGCAGTAGTCTTAGATGTATAAGTGTGAGGAAATGTTCTGATGTAGTCCTTGATTCTTGATGCATTTCGTGTCTCAATGTGTAGTTTTATTTTGTGACACTCAATTGCCATCACTTTTTTTGTTTGTTTGTTAGTTATTTGCCAAATACGACATGCTGTAGAGTCACCCAAAATTGATTGAGGATTTCTGTTGTTGGCGCAATTTAGAATACAAATGCAGTGGTGGTATAGTATGTATTGTTGTATTGTGATCCTGGCTTTCACAGTTTTTTCTTTACTTTTTCGTTGCTTATTTCTCCTGATATGAGGGGGTTTTTCTTTTATGTCTTATCCTGAGTATGACTGTGAAATCATCTTGGGTTTGTTCAGAGTTATGTAGAGGAATATGAAAGTGTATTTATGCTTAACTTAGAGCTTTTTGGGCAGTAGGAAATGTTAATACCTTATATTTTGTACTTTCTTTTGTAAAATTATCCACTAACTACTTTTTTGAATGATATATGCATGAAGTTCTATCTACTACTTGCTTGTGTCTGTGGTTTCAGAATACCATTATATACTGTATATGATATATATACTGTTATTCTTACCTATTGTGACCTTTTAACCAGTAGCAAGAAGAAAAAGAGGGGCCAACGCACTGTTGGTGGTGATAAGAGTGGAAGAGGTCTCCGCCAATTTAGTATGAAAGGTCTTTAACCTAATCCAATATGACATTTTCTCTTTAACGAAAAGGTTTTTTTACCTTTTCTTGTTAATAGCTTTGGCCTTTCAAAGTTGCATATAGCATGCTGTGCAGATTATGATGTGTTCTGTTTAATTTATTTGAAAAATAGCTGCTTTTTCAGTGAACTTTTGTAATATAAATAATATTCTCCCAGAAATAATCTCTTTCCAACGATGTACTGACTCAATCTGCATCTGTGGTATTTAGTTCCTTGTGTTCCTAAGATTGTCATATTTTTGAGGATGTCGTGATTATATATTCCTTACTGTTTTTTTTTTCTCTTTTACTGGCTGTTCAGTCTGTGAGAAGGTAGAAAGCAAGGGAAGAACAACTTACAATGAGGTTAGCTAGCTACTCTAAGTCAGTTTGTGCTAAACTGGAATTAAATTTTAGATTCAATTTTATATGCCATATGCACGTATAATGCATGTATACTACAGCTTCTGCATTTTTTCAATTAATTTTTTAATATATTTTTGTCAATGCATTTGCATGTCCACATGCATGTTTCTAGTTCTAATGTGTTGTACTTCATTTAAATTCTATGCATTGAAAAATTACTTTTGGGTTTGAATAGCGCTTCTCCTCATGCTTTTGTAGTTTTTATCTTCATATTTTCTTGGTTATCCAGCGTAATCATGATCTATATGAGTAGCCTTTGACTTCTTAGATGCCTATATGATGTTAATGAGAATTCTTCAAGAACTATATGGTGTTTTCATGTCACTTTTGTAATTCAACTTGTCAGAAATGCTGCTTTGAATTTCTTAAATGAACCTATTCTTTATTTTTATAGATTTCACATGGACTGTGCTTTTATTCAGGTAGCTGATGAACTTGTAGCTGAATTTGCTGATCCAAGCAATGGTGCCTCAACTCCTGATCAGGTTTTTTCTTTTGTATAAATTGTTACAGACTGAGTGTAAAGATAAATATTATGGACTTAATTTTTGTGGTTAACATTTGACAGCAACAATATGATGAGAAAAACATTCGTCGAAGGGTGTATGATGCTTTGAATGTTCTCATGGCAATGGATATTATTTCTAAGGATAAAAAGGAAATACAATGGAAGGGTCTTCCTCGCACAAGTCTAAGTGATATTGAAGATCTAAAGGTTTGTAAACAGTATTCAGTTGTATTTTTTTGGTACATTATTTCCGTGATGCTCTCTGTTATTCTAAATAATACAATAAAAATGATAATTTTAACTCATAATCAATTCAACAGACGGAACGTCAGGGGCTAAGGAATAGAATTGAAAAGAAAGCATCCTATTTGCAAGAGCTGGAGGACCAAGTAAGGACCACTATCAATATTGGATTTATTCAGAGTTTGAACTCCTGTGCCTAGTTTACGCTTTGAAATTTGCAACTGTTTTGTAAGGACCTATGGATTTTTTTCCATAATGATTGATTTCTGTTTGCTAACTTTTGTATTAATTTATGAAGTACATAGGTCTTCAGAAACTTATACAACGAAATGAGCAATTATATAGCTCCGGGAATGCTCCCAATGGAGGTGTATCTTTACCCTTCATTCTGGTGCAGGTGTGCTATGATATACTGTTTTTTGGTTATTTTGTCCACTAGAAATGGTTTCTAATTTTTTGCCCCTTTGGATCTTTGATTTGTTAGATAATGCTTATATCTCCTTGGTCTTAAGTCTGATATAACTAGTCACCATTTACCTAATCTGTTGGCTTAAAGCCTAAAGTTTATATCACAAGTGATCTATATCAATGAGACCTCACTCCTGCTTCTTGGGTAAATTAACTAGAATAATTTTTTCTTCACCATTGTTAGAATTTGTCAACTGAAAATAAATGTAGTTGGGTATGGTTACTAATAATATTTACACTATTTAGTTCGCTTTTCTCGGGTTAAGTTAGTCACTTTTTTTTCTCTAGGCTTATGAATGTCCATAGAGGATTTATTATGATAGTTGTAGACTACGAAGGGTTAGGAAGAACCAGCTCACCCTTAAGCAAGAAAGGAACTAACTAAAGGAATATATATAGAGCACCCAATTGCAAATTGCTATGGTGTAGCTTTTCATGGTATTACTTTTAGTTTTTAGTGGGTGTGTGGAAGAACTAATTTGAGCTTATGAACTTCTTATAAGCACTCTTTAACTAGTTAAGTTCCAAAGAAAAACTTTAATATAATATTTTCGTTTTGCTTAAGTTTATGAATAAGTATTCAATTAAGTTGTTTACTCAAGCGTGTTCTTAATTAATGTTATTTCGGACTTGTAGACACGCCCCCATGCAACTGTTGAAGTGGAAATATCAGAAGATATGCAGCTTGTGCATTTTGATTTCAATAGGTAAGTAGGCTTTTATTACACGACTTTGAGTAATGTTTTCATTTTTCCCACTTGCTGTCCTGAATGCGATCCTAATTCTCTTGTATTATGCATTCAATCATCCGTGGATACTATTATGGTCCAACAGAGGCTGCATTGGGAAATACATGTCATTTTTATATTTATAAATCCATGAGCCATTTCTCTATCATCATCATTTTGTTATTATAACCTTCTATAATTCAAAATCTTTTTGATGTATGCTTACTTTCTATTTGCTCATTCTCTCTGTATAGCACTCCCTTTGAGTTGCATGATGATAACTATGTTCTCAAGGCAATGAAATTTTGTGAGAGATCTCAGAATGATGACAAACCAGACAATCCTACAGATGGCGGGGAAGGTTCTAGCATGTCAAGTTTGTATCCTGCACAGGTTCCTAGTTCAGTTTCAAACCCTCCGACTAGACCTCCTTCATCTCCACCACTCCCTGGAATATTGAAGGCAAGAGTTAAGAACGAGCATTGATCTGCAATTTTGTACTGCATTGCCTTGTTTAAGCATGTTTGTATATTTTGTAAAGTAATTTGTCGGTAATCGTCCTTCATAATAGTTAATTAGTACAGCCAAGTCACTTAGTGGGTTAGAAGCGAACTGCTCTGCTTGAGTCTATATTCTTCTGAGTTGATTTTGGCAAATTCTTTCCTAACCATATCCGTTATTTACTACCTTTGACCTTAACTGATTTTTCCCCATATTTTTTGTATTTGCCCTTTTTGTACTTATAATAGAAGAATTGGTTTATACTAGTCCATACCGATAATGGAATGCAATACATCAGCGTAGGATTAATTTTGGAACTCAGATTTTTTTGTGTAAATTCTCCCTTCATATGTCAATCTTGATATTTGAGCAAATGCTTTGTATGATATCTTGTTGGTCTGTGTTACTTGGGTGACCTTCATGGCCATAATACCTTCATAATGCAAAAATACTCAAACCTATCAGTAAATCTGTAATTGTAATATGAAAAGGATTGAACATATGCATTTTTGTTGATGAATAATTCCTTTTAAAACTTATTCCAACTAAAGGGTTTTTCTTTATCGTGGAAGAGAGGTTTTAGTTATATGGTATTGCATTTTAATTTAACTGTTTTTTAACCATAAATTCCTATGACCGAAAACAGCGCCGATGTATGGGAGAACATGATTATAGGGTTTACAGCATTACTGTTTTCATACTTTCTTTGGTACGGAGATAAAAAAAAAAATCTTTGTTGAACCATATATCACACTAATATCCACTTTTTAAAATTATTTTGTAGTGAGAATTTTAGATGTACTGATCTATGTAGCACATACTGATATGTATAATCTCTACATATCTCTAAAATGTAAGATGTAGATACAAATAAAATGTAGGATACAAAAATTTATATATTATATAATTATAAATTATATAAATTGACAATAAAGATTTATGTGTATAAGTGTATGTATCAGTTTTTTTAGTAGAAAAATACTTATCATTGTTTATTCACAAGGATTTGTTCTTTATTTTTGTAGTCATAATAAAAATTTATACAATAAATTTGAGTTTTTAAAAAATTAATGTATTTTTTAAAAAAAAAATGTGTTTGAACTATGCTAGAATTGTTACAAATCCAACAAATATTTTTTGAATTAGATATTTCACTGATACGTATTATACGAGTGTTGATATTCAATACGTATGTCTAACACGGACACACCACTAAGATATTTTACTAAGATTGATGGAAAGGATGGAAAAAAAAGGGCAAAGTGCAATAGTTGCAACAAAATATATGTAACTGGTGAAAGAAAATATGAGACTTCTCATTTAAATAGTTATATTATGAAATGTGTTAAATGAAAAACTAAAGATGTGGGTCAAATGATTTTGGATATGAAGGGAAAGTTAAAGGCAAAAAAAATAGATCAAGTTGTACATCTGAAATTGTTGTCTAGTCTAGTTATTAACCACAATTTGCCTTAAAAATTTGTTGAGTATCCCGAACTTAGGACTTTGATAAACTACTTGTGTCATGATGCAATTATGATTTCTAGAATACTTTAAAAATACTTTCGGCTAAATATGTTCTCCAAAATACTTTAAAAAGTCAACTTATTTTGCAAAATGGTTTGATATGTGACGGTGAATTCTTTCATGTTCATTGTTTTGCACACTTTGAATTTAATTGTTCAAGAAGGATTAAAAATGTTTGGTGATGCTTTTGACCAAATTAGAAATAGCATCAAATATGGGGTTCGAAAAGTAGAATGGTGAAATTTAAACAAGTCAACTTGAAACGTTTAGTGATATTGATGCATCAACTAGGTTGTGTCTTGATGTCCCTACAAGATGGAACTCCACTTATTTGATGATTAAAAGTGCTCTTAAATATCAACGTGTTTTTAGAAGTTTGCATTTGGTTGATGAATCTTATAAGTATTGCCCTACAGAGGAATAGTGAGAGAGCTGGAAAAATTTGCATGTTCTTATTACCCTTTTTAAGATATCAGTAACTTTCAACTTGTATTTTTTACTCGTTTGGAAAATTCAGTGTTTGTTAGATGGAAAATGTGAAGGATGAAGATATACTAATTAATAACATAGCTAAATTGATAATAGTAAAATTTGAGAAATACTAGGATGAATATGATGTTGTACTTGCATTTGGTGCAATTTAAGATCCAAGGAAGAAGTTATAAACATTGAGATTTTGCTTTCAAAAAATTGATTCACTTACTTAGGAACCAAAATTGAAAAAGAACAAGGAAATATTATACAAACATTTTGCTAAAAATTCTATCAGAGGTTTCACAACATCATTAAGTGTTCAAAAGCAAAATCAAGGACAATCTTCATTCTCATTATCTATGTCTAAACCAAGTTTTTTTTATGTAAATTATTTATTTTAATAATATATATTAATGCACTTTAATTTTTTTTTTAATTTTTTTTACAGCAGTCCATTATGCTAACTTATAACATCATTATAGGAATTAAAAATAGGCAGGCTTTAAGTAGCTACTAAAGTTGAAAGATAACAACTTGACATATTTGGATGAACCAACTTCGAATATTGACAACTTAGAACATTCATACAACTTGACATATATTTGGATGAACCAACTTCGAATATTGACAACTTAGAACATATGAATGTGTTAGATTGAAGGAAAAATAATAGTCAACGTTTTTTTGATCTTCCTTTAATGGATAGAGATGTTTTAGGGGCTGGCCTATGCGGGGCGGAGAGACCCGCTTTGCCACCCCTACCATATATTGATGGCAGGAGCCACCGGAAGAAGCCCACTTTAGTTTCTCCTTTCGATCTACTTGTTGAGTACTCAACTAACTTGTTCCATAGATCCCCAACTGTCCATCCCTGTGACAAAATCCATTGAGCAACCTGCCACAACATCAATCAAAGTACCTAATAAGAAATTTTCAATGCATGGGGGATCGATAGTGTTACTACAAAAGGAAAATCAAATTACCTCATCTAGGCTCTGTAATACCTTCAAGCGAAATGAGTAGTATGCTATGAAAGGTCTTAGAGCCTGTTAGGAAAGAACCAAGAAAAAATTGGTTTTCGAGCATGATAATTCAAAGGTAAACAGAATTACAGAGAATGATTAATCCACCACATGTTTGACCCAATTCCTCACCACCTCATCTTAACCATCACATTCCCACTACACAAAACCATCAATAGTTTGAGTAATCCACCACACCATATCTATGTTGGTGAGCAAGCAAACCACAAAGACAAACCTCCATACCCAACCACCCTCTTGTCTGTCTGCATTTCATACTCTGTTTCCTTTCTTTTGAGAAATAAGTTTAAAACTATTTATGAAATAGATAGAAAATATCTGACCGTTAATATCTATATTATCCTCTCTTCTGTTATTATCTCTTAGGATTTGTTACTATATTTCCTAATGTTATATTTTAGCTTTAGTTATCGCATTTCCTTATATCATGATCTGTTTCCCTAATTAGCTGGATTCAAATCAGTATATATAAGGGTTAGTATTCTAGGCTTTGTGAACATATCAAACAAAATAATACATCGACACATCCCAATTAATATCAATACAGTTTTTCATTCTCTTCAATCTTTCCTCCCAAGCCTAAAATCACATAATTTCATGTATCAACACAAATGGTTAGCATAATTAATCACAACCTTTTGTCAATATGGTGATTTTAGTGATCCTCCGGTGATCAAAATTTCAACACTACAATCGTGTTATTGATCATCCAAAAAAGAGAAAAAAACAAAAATACGGAAAGTATTTGAATCAAACATAAGCTGTATGGCCACAACATTTACAACAAGAACTTATAACAAACTTACCACAAAAAAGGGCCCAAAACGGTGGTATAAAATTGAGCATGGATAACTAAGGGTAGAGGGATTCCAAAATGTCAACTCTAGCCTAGCAAATATTTCAACTCTTACTGAAAAATAAGAGGGAAAATAAGTAGTTTTCCATAATTAATATAAGGGTACACACACAAGAATTTATAATGCATTCAGAACACTCACAGTTATAACTGTCTCATTCTCATACAAAAATATAAAATTACCTGAGAAGTTGCAAGCCACTGAATTATGGTCTTTATTTCAGGATCTCCTCCAAAGACGCCACATCCCCAGTTTCCAGTTGCAACCCCAATATTATTACCCTGGTCCATCCTCTGGTAATCGTTTTGAGAATTTGTAGTTTTATGATTTGAAAATTTTCCTTCACTTGTTTCCATAGATGTTGAGGTGGCAGCTTCAGACTGTGAATAAAAGAGTGTTCAAAGAAGATAAATGAAAAAAGACTAATGGATACCTGAATCCTAATAAATAAATAAAGTTGGTTAACCTAAATACACTAATACAGTATCATTGTTTACATTAAAACATTGGACAAGACTAACCAGTGCAGATGAACATCCATACTCTTGCAACTTTTTCTGATATAGTTGATATTCACATTGGTACAGAAAACCACAGAATGCCTTATTGATCTCACTGCAGAAATGAACGAGTTAAGTTTAGATTTTATTTTATAAAACCACCAAGAACAGTGTTAAATACTTAAAAGGGTAAATTAATACTAAATTAGGAATAATTTTCCCAGTAATTCCTTTTTCAAAGTCTCTAAATTTTAGGGTATAAAACTGAACAAACATAAAAAAAA
>Ga0123341_1006717_pt1 | contig 10425 bp, 3 predicted proteins | sample Turbeapinknodule_FD_89959 | JGI IMG/M metagenome (GOLD analysis project Ga0123341, IMG submission 89959) | Root nodule microbial communities of legume samples collected from Mexico - Turtle bean Mexico pink nodule | ecosystem: Host-associated > Plants > Roots > Nodule | place: Mexico: Nepantla...
ATTTAATAATTAATGTAAATAATATTCAAGATATTCAGAAATAAAATGTTAACACTTTACGTCTATATAGAAGTATTAAAAAGAGATATATTAAAGACAAAGGGACAAAAGAAAAAGTTGAAGAAGATTTAATAGACAATTGCACCTTAATGTTTATTGAGGTAGATCAATTAATTAGATACATTTGAGATATTAATTCTTTTATTGTTTTAGAAATCTCAATTTGAAATGTTTAATTGTAAGCTCATTTAATTTATGTTATTTTATCATTCAGTGAGTTTATCCCACATAATTCATATTTTAATTGTACAGATCTAGAAGTGAATTATAAACTATAAAATATAAAGTAGTTTTTGAATTTCATGCAACTTACAAGTTGTTTGGATATCTTTCTAAAATATATTTGTATTGTTTTTTTAAAAAAAATTGAATGTATATGGATTAACTTTTTAGTTTGATTTTTTACCATTAATTCAAGAACATCAATAACAAATATTATGTTATTGTAAATATTTTATTTTGTAAACTTTATTATTTACATTTTTTCTTATAATAATGGCTTGAGTTGATCATAATATCAACAAAGGTGTCCCACAAAGAAACATCAGTGTTCAAGTTTTAACAACATTATTTTACCTATTTCAAATTTGACCTATATAGAACAAGAAGTCATATTTTACATTGTTCAATATTTACTAGATAGATCATCATATAATTGTAATTTGAATCTAGTAACATTTAAAATACATAAGGAAAGGTCTTGCTAATATTTGTTATTTTTAATGTTGTCACTTTTTTTTTATCAGCCATAAAAAAAAAATAGGAACCACTTTAGGGGTGGCCCAACCCTTATACAGAAATACTTGACACCAATCTCCTATTAGAACGCCTACCAAATTAGTAAAGGGATAACCATACCAACACTAACCAATATTAATGAATCAACCCATACAAGCCAAAGGATTTAAAACCAAACTATAATAAGGGAAATAAGCAAAACGAGACTTTGCATAAATCCAAGACCATACATTTACTTGCACCGAAGCGAACACTTCAAACACATCTGTCACACCTCGATTGAATAAACGCAATGTTGTCACTTCTATTAATCATCCCACACTTACACCCAATTTGTTTCTTCCTAATCCTCTTTTGAACAAACCTTCATTTGTTGGTTCCTTCTATAACATTTTTTCTACATGCGAAGGTTTTTAGTCTCTTAAATCATCCAACTACAATAAATGTTTTCATGAATTTTTAAAAACTCAACATATTACATAAAGTTGAGTCGATACAAACAAATATTAATAAAATTAAATTATAAATTAATATCATAATGTTTATCAACAAAAAATAATAATAATAAAGCAATCACATAGTGTAAGCTCAATTACATTTGTTTAATTAATTAAAATAATCTAGTAGTGCTGTAAAAACTGACTCAAACTATTTCTTAGAGAAAAAAAAAATAACGAAATAAAATATTCGCATCCATTCAACCAACACCACCCTTTTATTAATAAAAAATATTATTTTAAAATATTTTTTATAATTTATTTTCAGCTTAACCGGCACATGAATTTTACATGAGAATTTTAAAATAGTTTTACAGTTTTCAACTTATTAAAAAAATTATAAATCATTTCTATTGTGTTAGAATTAATTAAGTTGACTCTTATAGAATCACATTGGGTTGACACGAATTTTAGATGTTAAATTGATGTTATTTGTAGTCAACTAATTCATATTACTGGAACTGAGTACCAAAGAAAAAAAAAACAAAAACTCGAAATTCCCGTACTTGGATTTGTGCCATTGTATAAAATTTACGAGGTAATAAAAATTTAATGCAGGGAAAGGGACTTGATCTGGTTAATGTCAATAGCAGATAAATATGTAATTTTGTTTAATGGAAAACATCTAAAATGGGCAAGAATATGCTTCGTTTTCATCTAAAATTTTTGGCAAAAAATGTACTCAGAGGATGAAAACATTGATCCACCTAAGCTTTAGAAGGTGCAATGAACAATTACAATACTATGTTGTGCACGAAGTAGGATATAATTGATTGCTAAGAGATCGAATGTAATGAAAAGACACCATAGAGTAAAAAAAGAGAGGAAAATAGACTAAGAATATGCAATAATAGATACATTTTTATCATAAAAAAATTGAAAATTTTAAAGATGATTCAATCTTATTATAAAAAAAAATCATACAAAAGACTTAAAACACTCTAAAAAATGATTTTTTATTCTTCTATACTCGGACAAAACAAATCAAGTCTCTCATTCAAAACATGCCTATATAACAAAAAAATCTCCTCCATATGCATGTCTTTTGATGAGTTGTAAACACACAAATAGTCTTCAATAGATTCCTTATTAAAGAAATGGATGGTGGTATTTTGACACTTTGCTCCACTTTACATCCATTATAAAGTATTAATATTTATAAATAATTTTTTTTTTAAAAAAGAACAAATTTCCTTAATGAAAATATAATCAAAATGCAAAATGTTAAAATAATTTTCAAAATTAAAAAATTATAAATAATTAAAATATTAATATTTATTGGGGTGTAAAGTGAAATATGAGTGTAAAAAAAATATTATTGTAAAGAAATTTAATAGAAAGATAATTTTATCTAACAACTACATGTCCAATCAACACATAAAACATAAGAAACAGGCAAATAATTCTTATAAGAAATTCTTAATACACTCAAGAAAATTTGCATAAGGAAAGTAAAGTTAGAAAGAAATAGTCGAAGACATCTCAAGGCCACAACAAAATGCAAAAAATAATTTTATTTACGAAGGAGCAGAAAATGTAACCTAAAAAAATGGCATCATACATGCCAAATCTTGACATCAATTTATTTACTTTTTGTCTACTCAAAAAGTTGTTTTGAGATTTGATCGAATTTTTGCCAATAATATTTTCTATATTTTGATTTTTTTTTCTTCATATATAAATCAGAAAAGAGTTGAAATTTCATTTTATATAAAAAAAATCGCTGATAAAAAAACATTGCTTTACAATTTATAAAAAAAATAACTAATATGAAGAATGGTTGAATCCAACTATACATTATCTCAGACTTAAGGTAAAAGAATTTCCCAAGTTGTGGTTACTAAATCCAAGCATAGAATCATTTTGAACATATATTTTGTCATTTAGAAATTTCTCAATCAAGATGCAAAAGGAATTACTTTTCTACTTATTTTCTCTTGCACACACTTAGCACATGTTAAGCTATAAGAACATTTAGCATTAAGGTGTTCATGACATATTATTCATTATTCATATGCAATAGTGTTTCTCAGCCCAAATAGACAAAGACTTTCCTTGCGTATACATTCATGACGTAAGAGGCAGTAAAACATTAAATTATAGTATAATTATAAAAGTTTTACTAATAAAGAAGGATGATATAAATAAAATAACAGTACGTAACAATTAAGAATTTTGCTGCAATTTGGAATGGACTAATAAAGTGGTGTCTGCTGGGAACAGCTATTTTATAGTCATAATTACCGTACCAACCAACAACATGCAGGTCTCTGATCGATCGCTTTGATTTGATCCTAATGTCAGTTCCTACGAAAAAGGGTTTTCCATCCATCTACACTACACACACACATTACTTTACCAATCAATTAAGTTAATTAACTAAACTCATCACTCACATTATTATTTCAAACACAAAATATTGTTCATTAGGGATAGTAAGGGACCCCAGGCCAGTAGGGTAGTACTGGAACTGTGTTGTAATCTTCCAAAGTGAAAGAACAGTTTCCTTCTCCAATATTCTGATGCTGCTGCTGCTGCTGTGGCTGCAGTGTTCTCCGTTTGGAGCAACGCAGAGCCTCTGACGTGCTTTCTACTGTTTCTTCCCCAGAGATTTCTGTGTAACCTGTTGACACTTGGGTTCTAGAAGCTTGCTCTCTCAGCATACCCTTCAACTTCATTACCTGCACACGCAAAACAGCTCAAGGAAATGACCAGTTCCAAAGAATGAATGTCTACTCATGCTACACTTCACCAAAGCACCAATCATTACGTCAATGCAAGCAACGAAAAACAGTCTTGTGTAGTTATATAAGTGGTTGTCTTTTAATAAGTGGTTCTCAAAGTATATTTTCTATAAAAAAAAACGTACATGTGAAAGAAAAAGGTTGAACAGAGTGTGTCTATGGCTCTTTGAGTGCTACTTGCAAAAGCTGCATAATTAACTCCGACTCTTGTGCATCCATGTGAAAACCCACTTCAAATTTATCATTTTTCTTATCACTTTTTTCTGGGTATAGAAATCTCAATAATAAGTGTCTACAAAAGATTGGAGTGTCTATATATGTTGAGATTCAAAGAAATAGAGAAGAAAATGTATTCGATATTATGATATCAGAAGAAAATGACAGACGTGAAAAGTGATAGATGGGTGATTGCACTATCTCACGTGTCTAAAATTTGATATTGGTGTGCATATAGTATAAGAAAATAATTCACGGTCATCCAATACCAGAGGACACCTATACAGAAAAAGAAAGAAGAGAGAAGTACAGATATCATAAGTGTATGATGTGATAAAAAAGGAATGAAAAAATAGTAATAAATGATGATATATATTATCACTGTGTTGTGTATATGTAGCCTACCTCTTCCTCTAGCTTCTGTTTTTCCTTGGATATGACATCAAATTCCTGTTTAAGTGAATCGTACAAGTGTTCAAGTTGCTTGTTCTTCCACCTTGCACGCCTGTTTTGGAACCAAACGGCAATTTGGCGAGGTTGAAGCCCTAACTCCTTGGAGAGCTTCATCTTCCTATCAGGGTCCAGCTTTATCTCCTTCTGAAAACTACTCTCCAACGAGTCTAACTGGTCACTTGTTAATCTCTTCTTCTTGTCGTTCCCGCAGTTCATTTTTTCCATGGATGAACTTGACTCTGCTAGACTTTGTTGCTTCACTTCCATTCCTTAATCAGTTAACAGACAGAGAGGGTTTAGTGAAGAAGAGTTGTAATTTTCTTAAATGTTCACTGTCTTTTTCTACGTTGACCAAGCTAAAACATCAGATGTGGTTGCCAAATTAACTTGCTTGCTTTAACATTAAGAATGAGAGTACCTATTTTGTATCACTTGTTCAAGAAAAGAAATAACTATGGAGGGTAATAGCTTGGACTTCAAGTTACTATTCATTCGAAAATTTACAAAAAATAGAGTCTGAAAAACGTGAAGGAGTAACTAAAATGCATGGTAGAAGCTAAGTGGTTGAAACGAGTAAGTAGTAAACTATGATGAGTGAAAAAGAAAGCAAGTTGATGCCATTCCAGGAGAAGGGTGAGTGCTTTGAAGAAGAGTAGATAGTGTTTTGATAATATTCTTACCTGGGTAAGGGGTGTAGTTGTAGTTGTAAAGGAAGCTGAAGGAAGACTCTGGTCGAGGAACATAACGTCTTGTGCTCCCATTCCACTCCATGTCTGGCCTTGTTTTCTTGTCTCTCTTCGCTTTAACTTCCACTCCAGCTTCAATCTTTATCTGTGTTTATATGGACCTCACTTGCTTGGGCAAATACATGGACCACAGAGGCAGCGAAGAGAAGATAGAGAGAGGTCATAAGTGTCTGCAACAAGTTTAAATAGAGTTTATAGGATTAGATTCCTCTAAGAGAAAAGAAAAGATATAAGCATAATCTTTAAAGGAAAAGGATGCAAAATATATCAACCTTAATGGTGTAAAAATAACCATTTACATAATAATTTGTATGTTATCAATGCATAACTTGTTTTCTCAACATATTGATAAATAGTATATAAAAGAGTTGTATTTTTTAGATTTGTTACATAAAAGATTTATTGAAAGAAGCAAATCCTTGAAATAGTTTTTTCATATGAATGAGAGATTCTTATGCAGGTGATTTTTAATTGGTTAACAGCATAGAATACCTATCTTGACAGTTAACAGATATGTATTATGAAGATATGTTAAAGAGTGGTAATTAAGTTTGTGAGTTTATTATGTGCATTGAAAGTGCAGTATGAGAAGTACTTAGAAGATTTAAATTAAGGAGGGTAGAGAGGGGGTGGCAGTAGAGTTGTGAGAGGGGTTGTGAATTTGGTGAGGTTTTGTTGCGTGGATGATCCTATACTTCACTTTTGGGGCGCAACAAAGTTTAGTGTTTAATGCAGAGACCGTACACAGTAGGTTGGGAAGAGAAAGAAGAGAGAGAGAGATGAAGGAGAAGGCGTGAAAAAGGGAAGGCATGTGTCAGTTGGCCCCCAGGCAGCCTTCAACGGGGACCATATTTGATCATAGACCTATGAATCCAGTGTTTCTATTGTGGCACTCTCTCCTTCTATTAGCACAAAAAATGGTGGCACTTTTGCAAAATGGGTAAAATGGGTTCCAAAATGGGAATTTAATAGCAACATAGGAGAAGTTCTTTGCCTGAAAAGAGGGTACGTGAACCTGCCATCACTGCTACCCTCACATGAGACAAATAAAGGAAGGTAAATAAAACACAACACTTAGCCTCACCTCACTCACTTCTGTTTCTTTCAACCTCCACCTCTCCCTTTCACCTTAATTATAACTTTGCAGTGTCACAGAGAAGAAAGCTGAGACAATCTCACTTTCACCTCTCCTGTCTCTAGATCTATCTGTTGCTTCCTTGCATGAAATCGGGATCTGGGTTTCCATTTAAATATTTTGAATTTTGGTGCAAACAAACAAATCCATTCATTCATTGTCTGTGGTGTGGTTTGGTGGTAGGGCTAAGTTCACAGATTGGACTGCGTGTTTGGCTGTACCTTTGCTACACATAAAAGCAGACGTTGGAGCGATAAGGAAGCCCTTTCTTTCGGCCCCAAAATGATGACAGAGATTGCTGAGACAAAGCTCTTTGTAGAATCCAACTTCTACTTCTGCATCTCTCCAACTTCTTTCTCATGCCCCTTGATAACAACCTCACATACTTAATAGCCTCATGTCGGAAACAAACACTCATAATATATCTTCCTCCACTATCTCACTCACAACCAAATTAAGAATCGAATCTACATTCATTTGCACATTTTGTTCTTAGAATATGTTCTAAGAAATACCCTCATACTGGAGAAGAATGTGATCCATAGATTCCTTTCATTGAAGTTGCACCCACAACCCACAAATGATATAAATGTTACCAATGTTTTAGCTTTACTTTACTTAATTACATAACTTGCTTATTTCTTTGTGGCTCTTTAAAATCTACCAAACAAAAACACACCTTAACTTCTCTTACAGTAAAATTATAATGTAGAAGATTTGGAAATATCCTCAGAAAAGAAAACTGTTTATGAATTTTGAGAACGGCATAATTATTTCGTAAGAAGGGAGTCCTAAAGCTCAGTTCTTTTCAAACAAAATTTCATTAAAAATTAGAAAAATGTGATTTATCAGAATTCTGTTCGAGTGAAATAGTTGAAAATTAAATCGTAATTAATAATACTTTTCTCTTGAAAAATCTAAACTTGAAATGTCAAGTACGAAGGGATGGCCATTTTCTTATCATTTGGATTTTGGAGGTCCTTGTGGGGTACTTTCATTTGACTCGTGTTTATGGAGATGGTGACGAGGACAAAAGTCCCACGAAACATATTTGATGATGTTGTCCCACACGAAATCTATAAATAAACCACCTTTTTAATGTAATTTAATTTGTTCATAAAAGGTGTACATAAAATTTACTGCAAGATTAAAGTTGTTAAAACTAATACTTAACTTAATTTTTCAACTGGTTCTTAGCCTAAAAATAACTGTTTATTCATAAAGAATGATCTTGTTTACATAAACAACTACTTTATATATATAAACCTTTTGTCAACTTCATAACGATGCATTTAAACAACTTCTATAAGTAATAACGTTGTAAATGATTTGGTAGAGTGTAGCAAATGATGCAATGAAGTGAAATAGACAAAAAATATAGTGCATGAATTGTTGTATATGTGCATCGTATCTCGATTTCAAATACTTTTAAATAGTTTATCATTTCAATGTTGTAGGACATCATCACGAGGAGTTGTAAGCAGTGAATGAGGATAGGAGAAAAAAAAGTTACTAGAAGACAAAAAATGGGGAACTGGAACGGAGAAAGATTGTGAAAACATAGGGAGTTAGAGAGCCCCACGTGAACACCATTCTCAGAATTACACACCTTCCATAACTTCAACAATGACACAGTAATTTGCGTACAGTTCTACTGTGACCACTCAATTAATTCGTCAATTATAGCTTAATTAACCATTAATTAGGTCAAAAACAGATCAAACTTCTCTAGCTCTATGCCATTATTGTATTTGCTGATCTTCTTTTACTAGAAAGATCTTCAAGAAGAAAAAAAGTAGTTCCTCTTAATTTTTATATATAATTATGACACTATCATGGTTTTTGGAGGGCACTAAAACTTGTATCAACCCTCTGATTTTACATGGTTAAATTATTAGAAAAACATCGTTTTATGAAATTGTTCACGGAAAACATCTGTTGACAGACCATGGCTTATTAGTACAGGTGTAGAGATTTGATCCATAAAGAAAAAGTTGAAGTGGGTTTGGAGTTAATGTGCTAAAAAATGGTGCCACACATATATAGGTCACAAGTAGTGTCAGAATTTTGATAAATAAACAAACAAATTCAGTTTTACTGTTTCATATATTGGTCAAAGGTCTTGAAGGAAAGAATTCTGAGTGTATGAGTAAGCTCAGAGGGGAAATAATTAAGTTCTTCAGTGTAATTGTAGTGAAAGCACTTCTTTTAAGTGTTGACCGTGAGAATATATTAAAGTAGGGTTAAATGGTAACTTAGATTCAAGTGATAGAAAAAAGTATAGTTAAAAACGATCAAAAAAGGTGGGTAGCTTTTTATTCTGCAGCTGCTCCTTTAATAATGTGATTATATCTGTATATATATATATATTCATATTTTGCCCTAAAAAATGTTATCAGCACAAGAATTGTTTAGCTGCCATAACTTCTGTGTGTTTTTTTTCTGTATTAGCCACATGCATTGCTTTAGTCATATAATTAGAAGAAACTTTATGATATATATTCAGAGTGTGAATAGTTATGAATGCATTTGTATGTAATGTGGTGTTGTTGAAAGTTTTATATATATATTGTTATGAAACTTTGGAAGGAGTGTGTGAAGCATCATGAAAGATGAAGTGTATATTAGCAGAAAATGTTAGTGACTGCATGAACAAGTTGTGACGCATCAGAAGCATTATCTTCAGAGGAGAGAGAGTGTTTCAGCAATGGTACCACACATATCCTGAAAACACTAAGCCAAACAGCAATGGGTAAAAAAGCTAAAGCCTTTATTCTAGCTAGGTTGCCTATAGTTACCAAATGATTTTGATCCCAGTGCTCTCTCTCACCAATATTAAGCACCCATTCCAAAGCCATAAACACCATCAAAGAATATGGATTCAATTTAATAAAATCATATTATAATATAATGACCAATCAATCAAATAATACGATATTATTTTAGATCAATTAATAATATCAAATTCAAAAATTGGATATAAATCACGTTAAATATTATTTCCACTCCCTTCCTCTCTCATTTTCCATTCTCCACCTATTATGCCATTCTCATTCCACAAACACTCATTGCCTCTCTCTATCCCCAAAATCTTATGCTATCTCTCTTTTTCTCTCATTCCCCACTCATTTTGTCTCTAGCTCCCAATGCACTCGTTGCCTCTCTCACTCTCTTAAACCATACTTCATTTTTTGTTGTAAGGTTTGTCAAAATCGTGCTACAATGTAATAATATAAAGGGATTTTCACTTCTTTAAAACCCTATACTAATTTCCAAATCATAATCTTTCTATGCACGGTGCACAATGTGATGTCTTATTCAAAGCATTTTTTGTAGTGCATACCTTGCTAAAATGATGCATTGCATTTTGTATTCAGACTATTGTTTGACTTCAATAGTCATAAAAAACATAAAATTTGCATCGAATGTTAGAAGTTGTACTCATGGTAAAATGTGAACCTTTTGGGAAACGAATCAATAAGATTTGAACCTCACATCCATTTTAATTTGAAATTTAAAATTTAAACTGTGAAAGGAGATATTTTGTTGACGTGTGAAGTTTTTATGGTTTGTTATGAGTTAAACTTTGTTTATATTCTTCTTATTATAGTTTTTTTGGGCAAAGATTCAACTTTTACCATATTAGGATGTAAAATCTTTCTACTACAAGAAAATCAAAAAATAGAAACCAATTTTTAGAGACCAAAATAATTAGTTACAATGGAAACTAAAATAAAGACCATTTTAGAAACTAAAAAAAAAATTGGTTTCTAAATTAGTTTCTATTATTTTCTATTATTGTTAAATAGTTTTTAAATTGGTATCTAATTAACAAC
>Ga0123341_1006719_pt1 | contig 10424 bp, 7 predicted proteins | sample Turbeapinknodule_FD_89959 | JGI IMG/M metagenome (GOLD analysis project Ga0123341, IMG submission 89959) | Root nodule microbial communities of legume samples collected from Mexico - Turtle bean Mexico pink nodule | ecosystem: Host-associated > Plants > Roots > Nodule | place: Mexico: Nepantla...
ACTGTATAATTATATAAATTTAAGTAAAAGTAAATTTGTTTAGTTAAAAACACTTATAAAGGGTGTATCTTGATATAAAAATATCATAATAGTTTTTTTTTTTATCAACAAAAATATAATAATATTATCCCTCAATATCTATCTATTATCTATATCCAGAGAGAGAGAAGTTAGTGGAGGAAGTTTCATAAACAAGAAACATGGCATTAGCAGAGACATTAAGATCTCCAAAATATACATTACATTTATTCTTCCATATTTATGGTTTCTATGCTATGTAGTTGGGAGGAACAGTTTGACAAGAGAGAGAAAGGAGTAATGAGAAGAGAGTAAGATAATTGAAGACAACAAATTTATTTCTAACTCTCATTGATTCTGTACTTACTTCTGCCCATTTAATTTCAGAATTAATTATGTCCTGGTGTAAAAGATTCCAATACTAAATTGAAACTAGACAGAAAGATAAGTATTTCTTCAGATAAGAAAGCAAAGTTTTTGACATGAGAACAAAAAGAGAAAGAGAAAAGGTGACATTAAACAAAATAAAACCAGCATTGTCTAGAGTGAGACAGAAAAAAACCAGAGAAACAAAACTCAAAAACATGTAAGTTGCATCTGAACTCTGTGCTGGTCCCTCTTCTTTTCCATTCATTGTTTTCTTTTTTCTTTTTTCTTTTTCACTTAGTCTTGTTAATGTGGTCAGTTTGAGTCTTACTCAGTATTAGTTAATTAAGATTGTTTATAAATTGCAGAGATTAAAGTTAAAAAAGAAATGAATGAACCTGATTTCGCGATAGGCCAGTCTGTCGTGCCAACAGATGCTTATCTGCATCGCTTGGATACCTGAGAAAGAGACCAGAAAATGACATCAGAGTCCCTGCCTTAACTGTGTAAAGGGACACGGAGCTTTCTGTACACCTAGCTGAGTTTGAAACCTTTCTTTCTTTCCCTTCGTGGGCGTGAGAATCTAAGAGAAAGAAAGAAAGATCTATGTCCTAGCTGCCATGGCAGAAGTAAAGCAGATTACTGGACACACTGATCACTGTCTCTACTTTATCCCCTCCCCAACCCTTCCACTTAATCTGTAATCTAATTAGGTATTCAACAATATCAGAAAAAAAAAAAAAAAAGATACCAAGAAATTCATCGTAGTTAAAGCAGTGATGTGCTGTATGCATCTTTCGACCTTTTTGCTGGCGAGACAACATCCAAGGACGCTGCAGTTTTACTGCATTACTGTTCATCTATACGATCGTAGGGCACATAAATAATGGCTTTTAGATTCTCTCTTTCCTTCCTTTCTTTGTCTCTTTATTATCTTTTAATAAACACAAACCCAGCTGCTTTTCCCTCTTCTTAATTATCACAGTATATTCTGTACAGGCTCTTATCTTCAACTCTCAAGGACCATTATTATATATCACTACGCATTACATCACAGTGTTTATTTTATCTTATTAATTACTCAAAATATATTTCAGTTGTTCATTTCTTCAGTTGTACCAACACAATCTTTAGGTGAAGATTGTACAAGCACACATGAGCGAAGAAGTAATTAAACGTGAAAGTAATAGGCAAATATGATTGTGGTGTTATGATAAGTAATAAGAATGGAGAGAGAAAAGAGGAGAAGGAAGCAAAACTTACGGATGGAGAAAATGTTCGAAAAGCCAAGCTCTCAAAATGTTGACAGATCTTTCAGGCAAGCCTCTCTGGGGTCGCCAAGCTTCTTGTTCCATCATCCCCATCTGGTGGAAGGCTCTCTGCTGTCTTAGGCTTTGCTCTAGCACCTTAAGCCTTGGGGTCTCACCCTTGGTCAAACCTGAGGCCCCCGCCCCCTCTTTCTCTCCTAGTAGCTCACAACTTTGCTTCAGCTGCGCTGTTATTGCGTCCTTCAGACACCGAAAATGCCGAGACATTGCTTTCTGCGCCAGTGCTGTGTATGGAACTGCCGCACCAAAACCCATCATCAGGTCAAATGAGTTCACCACCATTTGCATCTGCTCGCAGTAATGGTTGTATCTCCTATCCACCTGAAAAAACAAACCCTTTACTAATTTGCCACGTCAAATATTCACAACCTTGCATATTAATGAATGAATGAACATATCAAAAGCTAAAAATAAGAAACGAAAAGGGTGGAAGATGCGTTCATGCATGCTCTCATTTACTCATTCATTGTGAGGTTTGTGAAAAGCTATATGAACCTACTTTAGCATTAATAAGGGAAAGCAACTCATGTGAAATAAATGTGGATAATTATTAGTTAGATAAAAGGGCACTAACCCATGCAAATAGTGAAAGACCAACACCCAAATTAATTATTGATTAGTTTATATTGTTAAATGAATGGACTAGACAGGGTGAAAGAAGTCTTCTAACTAAGTATTTATATTTGGTTGATTTTTGTTTGAGAAAGAGTAGAACAATAAAAAAATAAATCCCAGCCATCTAAGGAATAATAGGGATGCGATGAAATATTGATTAACAAGGATATGAAGAATATCTCTTCGGTTTCTTTTGGAAGTAACCTTCTCCAATTCATAGTCTTGTGCACATAAATAAATAAAATAAAAAATAGTAAAGGCAGAATTTGATTTATATAAGAAAAGGAAAAAAAAAAACTGTGAATTTCTTCCGGTCAACTTAGACATGAAAAAAATGGCTTTCACTGCAATATTTCCATGATATGACATTGATAACAACTTGGTACGTAATAGATATGGTGAGTGAGTGGTTTCTTCCTTGTGTTGGGGTCTATTACTAATGAGAAGGGACGTCGCTTCCTGATGGACGTATTCTCCTAATGGTCAGTCTCATGGTTTGCACCAAACCAAGAAAGCAAGTAAAATAATGTAAAGTGATCCCACCAATCAAATTGAAGGATTAAAAAACCGATTTTGTATTAATTAAAATAAGGAACACTTACCTACCAACCGATCCTATGAAATGGAACCCTATTATACCAGCCGGCCTTTTCCTTTTTCTACTTTCTCTTAAACAAAAGTAGAAAATAATTAAAAGATACCGGCCGGAGAGGAGAAGCGTGTTCTTTATAATCCCCTTGTTAATTTGGAAGACAAATAATGCACTATTAATTAATGGATTAAATTAAGCAAATAATTTAGAAGGAAAAGATATTGGGGGACCTTGACTCTTGATGGGGAGAGAAGGCGAAAGGAGAACAACTGAAAGAAAGAAAGAAAGAAAGAAAGAAAGAAAGAGAGAGATTAGAATACATGCCTCGTCCAGCATTGATAGAAGTTTGACCTTCCTTCTCTGATGCTCAATCCTATCAGCAGCTGACAGAGGAGGAGGAGGCGGAGGAATAGCAGCATCTTTTGAGGAAGGAGAAGAACCACCACCATCGGGATTTGAATTAGGGTTTGAATTCTGCCTATTCAACTTGCTCTTCTTAAACTGACCCCTCCCAACACTGCAAAACTCTTCAAGCAACTCCTGTGCAGCCTTCACATACTTTGTATTTCTCAGAACATTAACTACACCTAACGAGGATGACCCGAACCCAACATGTCCCTGCTGGTTGTTGTCGTGTCCTATCACCCCTTGCAAATGCAATGCTTGTTGATGACTGTTGTTCTTGTACGGAAATTGAACTGTGGAAGAAGAAGAACCACCAGCTCCAACACCACCACCACCTTGTTGATGATTGTAAAATAGAAAACCACTATCCCCCATCCTCAATTCCTCGGCTTTCGCTGCTTCCAGTGAAGAAGACAACGACAGCGAAAGACCTTGCCCTTCCATCACGCCTCCTTGTTGATGAGCACTCTCGGGAACCCATGTGAATTGTCCAAAAGACCCTCCCACGGCCGAACCAGTGAAGCCTTGGAGGGAATTGGAAGAAGGATTGGGAAGCAACATGTGGAGTGTTGAAGAAGGAGTGGCGTGGGTTTGAGGAGGGGAAGGCGACCTCGTTTGAGGGTTCATCAGAAAAAGCTGCATGGCAGCTGCTGAGTCAGCATTAATGCTTGAAATCTGGTGCTGTGGTTGATGCTGGTTGTTATTCACACCGTTTTGGTTCTTCGAATCCCCCAATCCACCCATCATCATATTCACCCCTTGTCTGTTTCCGTACCACTCTCCAACTTGCCTCGCCGCCCTAAACGTGGCCGTCACAGGCTGCTGCTCCAGCAATTCCGCCGCAGCCGTAGGCGGAAAATTGAACATCTCCGACAACATCCCGGCAGTCTCGTACACCGGTTCCTCTTCCTCTATCCCTACCAATGGCGCTGCCCCGAACTCTCCTTGTAACCTTACTTTGTCCCTCCGGATCTGCTGCTGTGGACTCACCCTTCCTCTCTCCAACCCATTCGGGAAACTGAAGATTCCTGGTTGAAAATCTTGGGACATAGAATTGCAACAATTAATCCAAGATCGAAAAGAAAAGCAATGGTGTGTAGTACTAGTCTCCTCGATGAATGTGACGGTGTTCTAATTCCCATGTTAAAATCATCATCTTTATCTCTTTTAAACAACCAAACCCTCCTCTTCAGTTGCTTATCTTCTGTCCAATAGTTGAATTATTGATCAGTAATAAGAAGAATAATTAAACAAATCCAGAACATCCAGAAATACTATACATAAACAATTCAAAAAAGAGAAAGAGAGTGCTAAATTCTCCTCCATATCATTTTCAACTTTGGTGGCATATCTGGTGGCGTGTGTGTGTATATATATATATATGCACACATATGTGTACCTCTTAGAGTTGCAGGGTATGAAAAGATGTAAAGCACTCAGACATCCTCGGTGGTTTTGATAGCTTCTACAGTTCCTTCTTTCTCTCTCACACACAAACGCGGTCACTCAAATTCTGTCTCTATGACTCTCGTCTCTTTCTCTCTTTTGTTGCTCTCGGAAGTAAGAGGTTTCCGCAATGAGTTCTCTAAAAAGAAACTGCGGGTTTCACAACAATATAAAACTAAAGATGGAGGGTTTGGGGGACTGATATCATACTTGTCTCAGATAAACACAGAGAGAGAAAGAGAGAGTGAAGAAGAGAGAGGAAAGGAAAGCTGTCGCTCTCACTCTTCTTTGGTCTTCACCTCTTCCTTTAGTTTTTTTTCCCCACCAATAATGTCCTTTTATATATACTTTTTTAATCTTCTTATTCTTCTTCTATTTCACACCATTTTTTCATATTTATATCCATTGTTAATCAATTGCACACACAACAACTATTCATCCACTCCAATGACCATACTAACCCTATCTTATATATACTGCTAAACCCATGTTTACTGCTATAAACCCATGTTTACTGCTAAACGATAAGAGAGTAAGGATTTGTGTATATAATTTTTGTTCTGAAAAGGAAAAATACAGAAAGTCTAAGATGGAGGAGGAGCTTAGAAACTTATTAATGTTATGTGCAATCAAAATTGTGGTATTTTAAAAAGTTTTGATGACGTTAGCTTAGTTTTATATAGGGTGTGATAAGAAGTATTGGGTTTTATTGTCATCTGAATACGTCCTTTGGAAAGAAACGCAAACTACGGAATAAAATAAAGATAAGGTGAGTAGAAAGTCATCTCAGTGATCCAAACTACCACCATCTTTTTTTTTTATATGTTGGAATGACCATAGTACCCTACATAATCATTGCCGATGGAGATGAGCCCCCTTAGTTGGTAAGGTTATGTAGGTCACATTAGGTGCTGCAAATTCATTAATAGCCCTAGTGAAGTAAGACAGGAAAAATATAAGAGATTTTAGAAATAAGGAGTGCTACACGAAGTGGATCAATGGCACGTGCGAGTGGATGGGCAAAACAGACAAGTTAGGTTTGTGTGGGATAAATAGGCTCTGAAAAGTACTCATAACTGCTTTAAGGTTTGGCACTGTCACAATGACCATGTTCCTTTTCCCTTTTCGTGTATCCTTTTTTTTTTACAGGTGTTTTTCATGTTTCACCTTCTTTTACTTATGATTAAGGTTTAAATGTATTTTCATATTTCGTTATTATATTTAAGTCTAATCATTTTTATCACATGTTTATTGTTCTGTCCTACAAGTCTAATAGGGTTCTTGTCAAATTTAAATTTTTTCATTGAAATAAATATGTCTAAAATTAATAATTTTTTATTCACACGAAACATTGCTAATTTGCTATCCAAATGTTTATATTTGATAGACAGTATTATAATAACAATATTAATTCAAAAAAAATATTGGTATATAAAGATTACTTTTTATATACAATATTTAAAACTAATATTCGTCTTTATTATATATACCGTTGATGCTTTCTTTGTGTACATAGATATTAAGTTCCAATTTGCTTGAAGGGTATAATAGGCTTTTAATCATCATTTGTTGTACATCGTATTGAGTTAATTTAACTTGTAATTAAATATAATCTAACCACGTAGGGTTGGATTTCAGTTTAAAAATTTTAAAATCTAAAGCTACTTTTCGATTTTTGTATCATATTTTTTTTAATTCGCATTCCATCAGAGAACTAAACTCCTTCTAACATTTTATAACAATAAATTATATATTCAGTTTTTAAAAAAATAAGAAACAAAAGAAACATAGTCTAAATTTTGCACTTGTTATGAGATTAACATGAGGAAGTAGGAGAGATGAAAAGTGAGGAAATAAGATTTTATCCACACGTGACACTCAACCTTAATTAGTATGAATGTGAAGGTAACTCTTGGGACAATATTCATTTTCTTTGAATTCAAAGCATGTAGCAAAGCAGTACACAACATGGTAGCAATCTTCTCAAATCTCATGCTACTGTGTGGTTCTTGTGGGCATATATTCTCGCATTAACTTCATGGCAGGACTTCAACCACTCAAGCTTGATTGAGTAGTGAGAAATTTTAACCATTGGATTAAAATATTTGGATGGTGACTGGGAAAGTAGCTAGCATATTGTTCACAATCTTATTTCCTCAAATCACATAGATGGGTGCTTATGTGCATTCTATATGTTATATCCACATGAATGAGTTCAAAAGAAAAATATTGATGAATACTTATTGAAATTGCTCAAAGCATAAACAACAAGAAAAATCTTAAAAAATAATGTTATTTCAATGTCACTGTCATAAAAAAGTCCAACTCAGCATCAGAGTATCTCGCTCAAGCGAGCCCATTCTCACTTGAGCGAGAATGTTCCAGCACATTGGCCAAATTCAACGTTGTACTCGCCCAAGCGAGGAAATCTCGCTTAAGCGAGAATACACTTAAGTCCAAACAAATTAGGTTAAATAGGGGGCTAGAGGCACAATCCTAGGGTGCAAGATTGAAATGATAACACTATTGAGTGACTTGTAACCCAATTGGGAGAATAGAAGGTGATAGACGATATTTGACTAATTCTACCCTTTAGGATTGAGAGAAATATGTTCAAATCAAACTCTTATGGATTGAGGAGATCTCTGAACATAATATTCTAGTCTTGATTGATTATTTGTATTATTATTTTGCTTCTAATTCTTGATCTAGAATCTTAAATCTGACGGGAAAATATTTTAGGGTTCTGACCTAATCAATAATACTTAACATATTTGAGTGTTAGGAGTAGACTTGAAATGTTAATTGCTATCAATGTCTAATCGTAAAGCTAAGTTGTTTTTATAAATATGAGAGAAATCGATATTTAAGAAACATCTTAAGAATTTAATATGCGAGAATCGAAATAAATGATTTTTATACGGGCATCAATATCAATTAAAGGACATAATATTATCAGGTTAATCTAAATACAAAAGAGTGAGAAAGATGAAACCAAATCCTTATTTTTCCAATTGAAGCAATAACTCTTTGCCTTGTTTTCTTGTTAATCATTGTCATCACAACAAATTCCAACAAACTTTTATTATTCTGTTTTATATTTAATGAATATTTTACTTGATTATTCAACTACTCCTTGTGGGTTCAATATTCGTCCTTAGAAACACATTATTACTTTTGATAATGTGGTGCACTTGTCGTAAAAAGTTATCAATATGGTCCAATCTTATAAAAAATGTGAGATATTCATGCATAAGCTAATTAAGTTTTTGGTATTACGTAGCAATGAGTCAAAGTTGGATGAAATCAAGTCGAATCAGTGATGTGTATGAGAACAATCTTGTAGTATTCTTTGGGATGCAACAATCTTTGGTGTCGAAAATGAATATATATACAATTGTACATAAACACGCAAGATGTTTTGAAATCATTTAGGGTAATCAAATACTGAATATTGCAGTCATTCAAACTATGAATTATGTGCGTACACTTTAAATCTATATATTAAATATTTATTCAACTTATGTTTCATGATATCAATCGTTGTCACTGATATTATATTAAAAATGAAGGTTTAAATTAATTAATTGTTTACATGGAGAATGTTGAAATCTACGATTTCCTTGAGCCTCAATATATACAAAAGTCTGGGACTAAAAAATGGAATGTCACTTACATTCAACGATGTTTCAACAATCTCAAAAGAAGATTTACATGACACATTTATAATGTGTAAGTAAAACTCACTACATTTACATGTTACATAATTAAAGTAACACCACTAATTAATTTATCATTTTAGATTTCATTGACAATTGATGATAATAATATTGTGTGGTATTAATCATTCAATAAAAAGTCAAGTGCAAACTTGAAAGTTGTAGCGTAAGGGTATGCTTTAATTATGAAATAATATGTTATTATAGTTTATATAATGTATTGTAAATTACTAATGACCTTTCTTTTTAGTTCCATGAATGTATGTAATGTCTTAAACGCCACCTCATTATCACATAATCTACGTTAGGTTTATCCTAAGGTATTTAGTTCTTCATTGAAACTATTAAATTCTTGTTCTTTTAGTTTTTCAATAAATTAACTTCGTTGAACTTCATATATTAGTGTAATAGGAAACAAGAAAGTTTTGAATGTGACTATTATGTCATGCATTTAATGTGGACCATAATTTGTACAAATATTATCGATTGTTCGGAACATGTGTTAAAACACTTTAAATATTTTAAAAAGACTTATTAGAGGTTTCACATATGGCATTATGAAATTTAATTTTTATTTTGTATTTAGCGAGTCATTAAGCACAAACACAATTGAAGAAATTTGTTATGAATCGACAAAATATGCTTAGAAATTATTTAGCTAGTTCAGTTTTGATTAAGTTGTGTTAGACTTTATTTCCCTAAATTTTGATTTGAACATGTTTTTTTATTTCTAAATTTGGATAAATACTTAAAATTTATTTTCCTCACAATCTAGTATGTTTATGATTTACAATTACAAGGGAAAGAAACAAATTTGGTGAAAGTATTTTAAAAAGTGTCACATATTACATCGGTTGATACCTTAACCCATGTAATATCCTTATTTTTACATCGGTTGAACATGTAAATGTTGTAAAATGACACATATTACATCGGTTTTTGTGACAATCAATGTAATATGTGTCTTTACTGGTTAAAGAAAAGAAAGCATGGGATATTAAATCTATTTCTTGGGATGATCAATGTAATAAGTTCGTTTCTTTCTCACTTTCAATTGTGTTTATCTACAAACAACATTTTAAATTGGTTACTTCAACAATCGATGTCATAAGTCTGCATTTTTTTGCAGTTTCAATTGATTTTCTATATCGGTCAATGTTTAACACCATTGTAATATTTGTATATTTTACATCGATTGTATCAGTTGTGCAATCAATGTAAAATATCTCTCACTTTCTACATCGCTTGTATCTACAATAGTTATTAAACTGTTGTAAAAATTTCTTCAAAACTAATATAAAATATATTTTCTACACTATTAAAAGTAAAGAATAACCAGTCTCACAATTTATTTTATTAAAGAAACATCCACTTGAAACTATTTTAATTATTAAAAAAAGAAAAAATTATTCAAGTTAATTTGGTTGAAAGGATGAAAAAAAGGAAAGTGTAAGAAATAAAAAATTTGTGGTTTGATTAAGTAAATGTGTAAAGAAATAAATAAATAAATTTCACACTAAAATACAATATAATAAAGGGTTAAATATGTTTTTGATTCATGTACTTAACACGAAATTGGTTTTCTTCCATGGTCGAAGACCATCCAGGTACTTGTAGTATGAGAATGATTGGAATGAACCCTTCTATATGTGAAATTATTGTTAATTTTATTCAAATACTATTATTTTTTTTCAAAATTTATTGTTGTTTTGATTTTAGACCGATGTCCATTGTAACTACTTTTAATGGATTGATGAAGGGAAACCTCAAATTGAACCAATTGCACATACAAAATGACTTATTCTAATTATTTCTATACTACAAGCACATAAATAGTCTAAAGTTTATATCAAGGTTGAAAACAAATTTTGTGTTATAATATAGGAATGAAAAACATATTTAACCCTAAAATAAATTATTCAATATATATATATA
>Ga0123341_1006720_pt1 | contig 10423 bp, 11 predicted proteins | sample Turbeapinknodule_FD_89959 | JGI IMG/M metagenome (GOLD analysis project Ga0123341, IMG submission 89959) | Root nodule microbial communities of legume samples collected from Mexico - Turtle bean Mexico pink nodule | ecosystem: Host-associated > Plants > Roots > Nodule | place: Mexico: Nepantla...
GTTTATAAAATGGTCTCTAATTTAATCAATATAATAACTATTTGATCTCTAAAATTAATTTTTATTTAATTATTTGTTTGTTGCGATTGGTTTCACATGGTGTTTGAATTTCCAACATAAAAACATGTTTTGGGATAATAATACAATTGGGTGAAACAAGTGAAAGTTTGTGCATTTCCACAAGAGTCTATGGTTTTTATAATCATGGTTATGAACGCAATTTGTTGTAGTTAACATCAGTTAAGAAAGTCAATTAACATTATTAATTTGACTAATCTTAATTCAAAAATATTTCTTTCTAACTATCCTAAAATTTGATATATGAATATTTTAAGAATAATACCATTAAATAAGATAAATTTATTTATATTTAAATCTATAATGCATAATTTATTTTTCTTATATTTAAATTCAACTATATTACATAAAATGAAAAGGTTGTGGCGAAAAAGGTATTTGGTGATCGATTCCCACTTTCTTTTCAACAAACCCAACATAAAAAGTTAGGTTAATTAGGAGTAAAATATTGGAGTTTGAGCAATCATTCATTGGTCTTCAAAATTTAAATATATAAAAGAAGTTATTAGGACAACACCACTATTTTAAACTATAACTTAGAAAGTGATATGTTATAAAAATTTAAATTAAATGCTTTCAGGTCCATATTCATGACATAAGACACAATAATAATTCTTTATAAGCTATAAATTAACCTATAAGATGATAACAAAATTAATAGCAACTCATTACATAAAATCATGTAATATTATTAATTTAGGGGGAAAAGATCATCTAGGGTTTTGACAAATGTACATAAATATTTTTTTTTACAAGTTAAAATGTTCTTAAAAATTGGATACAATTGACCAATGTATATAGTGTGAGAAGCATTGTTATGATTTCATCGTTTTTGGAAGTTGAATACTTTGATTCCAAAGGCAAAGATGAGTGCAAACAAAACTGAGAAACCAGCCACCACAATTGCAACTACTCCAAGAAAATCATGTTCAAATCCAAAATAACTCTTCACAAATTCTTCAATCGTTTGTCCATTCTCAAGTTTGTGCTTGTCATCTCCATATTGGGAGGCCACCAATCCATTCAAGGTCCATGCAACTGGGCAAATCCAATAGTACCACTTCCACCATATAGGTATTCTCTGTAATTGTGTTTATTTAAACAAAGTTAGTTCATCTCATTCACATTGGACAATAGAAACTCACATGTTGGAGATCTCAAATAAATAAGGATATTTCATATTATATAAGTGGGTGCAAATCTCACTTTATGAGTCATCTGCGAGCGAGGTTGAATTATGTTTAAAGTTTATTTTCTAATATGGTATCAGAGTCATTTAAAACCTATGATACGAAAGTTGATTGGACTTATCAGCTCATCCACTATTAGACTGCTATTGGATCACCCATAAATATCGTTATCGGACTTATCAGGTCATCCACTATTAGACTGCTATTGGATCACCCATAAATATATAGTCTCACGCATAAGGGGGTGTGTTAGAGATCACATAGATAAAGACATTTTATAATATATAAGTGGATACAAACTTCAACCAGTTTTATAAGATTGAGTTATACTTCCTAATATTTCTCTTTCATACGTAATCTCTTACTAGTTGAAACTTGTTATAAAACATAAAAATGTGTGGATGTCACATGTTCTTTAAATGACTCTTGGGAATTTTGTAGTTTATAATAAATTTTAACAAAGACTAAAGTTTGTATTAAGAAGAGTGTTTGTTATGGCATTAGATTTTGTAAACCAGTAAAATTGCATGTTGATATGCTTCAAAGTCTTAGTTTAAATTCACAACTTCTGCTAACAGGGTGTTAGATAAAGATTAAACCATAAAAAGCAAACCCAAGTAACCATTAGGAAGTGACATAAGAAAAAAATGTGAACAAGGTTGTGTGACTCACAGATAAGGGAATGATGAAGCCTGAGAAAAGGCTCCATATTGCAAAGAAAGCACTGGACAATATGGCAGCAACATGTGCATTGGGGGTGATGGCCATGGTCATCATACCATATAAGGTGTAGTATAAGAAAGTGAAGTACATGAAGAAAAGATACCACAAGAACTTTGATGTGGTCCAATCCAATCCCATCATGGCATATACTATAATCCCATACATCAGGGTCTGAACCAAGATGTGGGGAAGTTCAATAATAACCTGCAAATACAAAACAATTGTTAGAGTTCAACTTTACAATTCAATGATCAATAAATTTATGTTCTTCTTTTAGAGTATGACAGATATGTATACATAAAAAAAGTAGTTTAGAATAGAAGATTAAAGATAATTCAAAATAGAATTTATTTCTATTCCATTTAGTTTGCCATGTCTATTGAAAATTAAAGATGAAAGTAGATTTGAGGTTGAAACAACTAGAAAACATTTTCTAACACATTATTTTGAACATAGTCTATCATTCTCTAAAATTTATTAGACTCACTTCTCAGTCTTACTAGTGATTTTGTACTTTTTTTAATAAATCAACAATGATGTGGATTAGAAGAAGTGTGTTACTAATTGCTAGCACTCCTTAAAGAAAAAATGTGGCAATCTTGTTGCTTTTGTATGTATTGAAGTTAGTACTTTACCTGTGCAATTGCATATGGCAAAGCTGAATACATTCCTGCAGCTCTCTCTCTGTAAAAAACTGTTCTCTCTACAGCTATTATAGGCTGCACTGAGGCAGCATTCTGTACTCCAATGAAGGTAACTGCAGCATACATTGACCCCATAGCATTGAAAAGATCTTGCTGTTTTCTCCTGTGATTTTCATTATTTTGTAGTTATTAACCAACTAAGTGCTAAATTTCATTTTCACATCACTTTGTTTATTTTATCTCAATGTATTGTTGCTTTTTCACATACCTTTTCAGGCCAATGTCCCAAAATATGATACCAAATAGTAATGCTATTAGTATTGTGAATAGGAGTCTAACTGCAGTATATGATGTATTCCTCCAGTATGATAAATGTTGTTTCCACAGGCAAGCTTCACATTGTGCCACCAAAGTCTGTGAATACTGACTATCAAAGTGTAGATCCTTTGAACCTTGAGGTGGTATACTAAGCTCTTGGATCAATTGTTTGTTTCTCCTAAACAATTGGAAGCATCAGTAAGTAATTGATCAAAATCTTGAAAAACAGCTACATCTAAACCATCAACAGTTGAGTCCATTTACTTTGAGAACACATTTGTGTTCACTTTCTAAACAATTGTTTGGAAAGAGGAACCACATTAAAAAAAGTGACAGCAATGCATATAAAATTGAAAAGAGAAGGTTAAAACAGATAGTGAGAGTTAGAAACACAAAAAGGAAATGTGAAAAGAGACCAAACTACTGATTACAACATGTGGAGTTAGGAGTCTAACCGATATAGTTCTGAGTTTCTGTACACATTGGTGAAGTTGACCTTAAGACTTGCTTCTGTTCCTGCTGATGTAACTTCCAACATCCAGGTTGCAGGGTTATAACCATCTTTGATCTTAGGAACTCCTTCAATAGCCTATTTCAATAATGCACTATAGTGAATATGCTAGATTTATAATGCTACAGAAGCCTCTGATGTTATATTTGTGTTATATATCTCATGTACACTAGAAATTCACCTCAAAGTACTGAATCAGATGGGAACAGTGGCGGCCTAATGGACCAGCATATATTTGCTCCCCTCCCAATTTCAAAAGTAGCAGCTGAAAGTGTGGAGATTGCAATACTTTATTCTTTGAAACATAGTTTCCAAAAAGGATGGCTTACACAAAATTTTACCTCAATGTGAAGACTACTTAGTACTCACCTCATCAAATGCATCAAATATATCAATACTTGGCTGGTGGATGGTGCAAACCACAGTTCGCCCTGTGTTCACAGTGTTCCTCACTGTTCTCATCACAATTGCAGCTGCTCTAGCATCAAGCCCTGAGGTTGGCTCATCCATGAAAATTATTGATGGGTTGGCTACAAGTTCAACTGCAATTGTAAGTCTCTTGCGCTGCTCAGTTGAAAGACCAGTCTCTCCTGGCAAGCCAACAAGTGCCTCTCTTATTGAGTTAAGCTCTACTAGCTCCATGACTTCCTCCAAGAACATCTACAACTCATTGAATTGAGTTAAATTTTACTAGATGTTATGTCTTCATGCATGATGTGATGACAACAAGTGTACCAAATCGTTGCAAGCAATAAAATATGGTAAAGAGAGAAGATCCATTTAGAGTAAATTTCTTCATAAACACTACTAAAAGAGAAAAGTAAGAAGAAAAACTGAAATTAGTTTCTCCATGTGTTAAAATTAGCTTATAACTTCTACAAATTAGTTCATGTATAAACTAAGTTTAGTTTATGGAGGCACTTTGAGAAGTTTTTCTGAGAGAACTTGAGTATTCTTTCAGGTCTAAAGTCATGAGTTTCATGTTTCAATTTAGACAGAAGAAAGTTGTACCTTTCTAGTTGTGCGATCAACTTCACCAGGTAATCGAAGCCAGGCCGAATATAGCAAAGATTCATAAACTGTAACATTAGGTGAGTGGATATCAAATTGTTCACAGTATCCTGAGATGCGAGCAAATGTCTCTTGCCTCTTTGTGTATCCAGATATTGTGATGCTCCCTTCAATATATCCACCAGTTTTCCTTCCAGCAAGAACATCCATCAAAGTAGTCTTACCAGCACCACTTACTCCCATCAGAGCTGTTAGTACCCCTGGCCTAAAGACACCACTAACACCCTTCAAAAGTTCTAGCCGTTCCTCAAAAACTCCTTGCTTTTTCATTTCCTACAATCAATATAACAGTCAAAATGTAGAACAGTTCTATTATTTTCCCACAAAGATTAGACAAAGTTCAGTGCTATAGCAATTTCCTTGTCCACTTGGAGGAAAAAAAATGAAGTAGGGTCTAAAATATATTTTAAATACAATACCATACAAATGGAAAGATTACACTTAAAAGTAAAGTACCTGTGGCATGTCTACAGAATATTTGATCTCATCAAAAGTGAGGGATAAAGGTTGAAAAGGCAGAACCATACCCCTCCTTCCACTTCTGTTAGCTTGTTCATCACTGACTCTTCCAGAAAATGACCTGGATGATATACTTGCTTCATCTACCGTCTTTATTTCTGACTTGTCACCACATTCAATAAGTTATGGCCTCAATACCAAAGCTCAAGCTGAAAATAGAAAAACTTTAACTTGTGCTCAAGGACTCACCAGAGGAGCTCTTTCCATTTGGTAATTGAATTAACTCTTCAGCTGGTGAAGCATTTCTCTCCAGCAATGTCTCTCGGGACATCCCTGCTTGATCCTTTCCGAATGCTGCAGAAGAAACATATTCAATGATAACAAATTAAGTCTGCGGTTATATATAAAAGGATCCAACTAAGTTTTTCAGGAAAAAGATGTATGTAGATGGTACTTACGACTTAGATATTGCAAAGCCAAGGTAAACAGAAAATTATACAGAAATACATAGCCAATTAATGCTCCTACTCCAATCCAATACCAATAAGCTTCTGTGAAAAGTCCACGAGTTTTTAGTATCAAAACTCCCAATGTTTCGTTGGAATTAGGAGTCACCTACAGCATCAACAAAACATCTCATAAATATATATATCTTACTTTCCAAGGCTCATTGTTTCTCATGAAATATATTAACCATTGCAAACAAAGAGTGTTACCTTTCTCCAACTATGACCAAGAAATTCATTCACAGCTATGGCATTCTGTCCATACATCAGAGGTGAGGACCAGTAACCCCACACAAACCATTTGTGCACATCCTCTGGCACAAAGAACAAACTTATCATAAAAAGGTTTCATTACATTAACAAAATTTCAAGTTTCCATTTTCTTACCTCGCGATATCACAAATCCTCCCAAAACCAGAACTACAAGTAATGCAAATCCTCCAACAGTATTGGCAACTATAACATCCCTTCCTAATGCTGCCATTAACCGAAACAGTGAAGATGCCATCTGATTAATGCACAGGATTATCAAGTACTGTTTTAAAAGCCTGCCAGTAGAACTTCTCATTAGATTCCAAAATGAATAACCAGAAGCTTAATTGATAATGTATGATGTTGTGGCTTCTTGCCTAAAAAAATTTGGATCAAAGCCAATGGCATAATAAGAGATTCCTTCCCAAATTGCTACTTCTATAAGGGTTACTGGTATTTTCAGAATCCATGGTGGAATAGAATAAGCCCATGCAGGATAGAAAAGAAGGTCCCTTTGCTTGTAAAAGACAGGAAGTTTCATGATGGCCATATTTAGCTCTGATATTCCATTGAACATTGCGACCATCACTGCGAAGAAAAGAGCACCCAAGTAAGTTCCTCCATCCTCCACAGTATCGCGATGCATCTTAGTTCTTAGAAATAGCGTTGTTGTCATGGTAGCTAAATAGACGAGCTGAAAACAAGGATTAAGACATGCATAAGGATCCAAAAGGAGAAGACAAGAAGAAGAAAAGGATACATAAAAGTTGAAGCAGACTATTTTGTGCTTGTTTCTAGTTTCAAATCAGATAACATGAACAGAATTAGTGAGTGAATATTTCTCACTTGTGTGGCCTTGAATATGTAGACAAATGAGTTTCTCTTCATAAGCAAAAATTCTCTGCTAGCACAAGCCCTCAGCAGCTCCTTTTTGTTAACACCATACTTCTTTGTGGTCAATGCATTTGGATGGCATTTAGACTTTTCAAATGGAGTGGCTAGATCCTCTCCTAGTTTTTGACCTATGTGAAATAATTGGAATGCTTCAGCGAAATCCTTGACAGTGACAAAGCTGTAAGGTACATCTTTACGTGCCCAATATTGCCATTGATCCTTTTTTGATGTTACCTGTTGCACCCCACAAGAACAAAATTAACCTTCAATCCATAAAATACAAACAAGAAAAGCTTTAAAACCGACACCAAGTGAATCGCAGTCATACTTCTTGTAGGAAGTCAGCAACTCCTTTTCTTTCAGGACACTTGAAACCCAGAGATTCAAAAAACTCAAGTACATTTTCTCTTGGTCCTTGATACACAATTTGGCCATCTGTTAACAGTATTATATCGTCAAATAGTTCATAAGTTTCTGGTGCCGGCTGCAGCAGAGAAACAAGTGCAGTTCCCTTCAGAATATGGATAGATTGTTGGATAGAGTTGACTATCTGAAAAGTTGTGGAACTGTCCAAACCAGTTGATATCTCATCCATGAACAACACCTTTATAGGTCCAACCAGCATCTCCCCTTCATTATTACGCAGAATTTTTTAGTAATCTAACTCTTTATAGGTTCCCAATTCTTGTTCTAAGTTATTTTTCAATGCTGTTATTGATAAACAGAAACTACCTGTTGTGACTCTCTTTTTCTGCCCTCCCGAGATACCTCTTATCATTCCATCTCCTACCATAATGTCAGCACACACTTCAAGTCCCAAAATCTACATCATTTAGAAAGGGAAAACATGAAAAATATTACGTTTTTTCTTCAGAAAGACATCAACATTTTCTTGATTTGATGAATCTGAACTCTTACCTTAAGAATGTAATCAGTGACTACGCTCGTTCTCTGTCTTCCTAATGCTGCAGCCTACACAATGAATTCCTCATGACCCCATGTGTTCAGAATTTCAAACAAAGTTCTTTCTCAAATATCTTTTTCTCACCTTCATAAAGGCATCAATATCAGGATCTGGTTTAATCTTTGCTTGTTTCTCTCTTCTTAAAAGCTCAGCCAACATCTCTGTAACGAAGTTAAATTCAAAACTCTGATTGAGACAATTTTAGATGGTTGAGATTTGGTTAAAAGGTATTTTGTATTGTTTTTCTTTTTAACTTTTGCTTTTATTACTGAAAATGAAGCAACAAACCATAATTCTGTCCAACCCCTTGACATCTAGCTGAGAAAGCCAGTGTTTCTCTCACAGTCATTTCTCCAATGTGGTTATCATGTTGACTTATATAAGCTGATGTCCTTTGTGGCACAAACTCTTCAAGCCCATATCCGTTGTATGTGACTCTCCCATAATGCTGAGGTTTCATCACCAATTATATTAGTTACTCAAATGCATGCTATAGTAATAATAATTAGTGAATGATGTTAGTTATTCTCTCATAGTTATAATTAAAGTTGGTTTTCTTACTTTCAAATCTTTACCAAGTTTTCCAGCCAATGCCAACAGCAAAGTGGTCTTTCCAGAACCTGGTGGTCCCAAAAGCAATGTCATTCTGCAAAAGGTTCATCATCAGAACACCAACTTGAAAGGTGCTATTTTAGTAAAATCAGTACATTATTATACAACAACAACAAAAAAACAGTGAGTGTTGAATTCACCTTCGAGGCTTTAGGATTCCACTGATGTTTTGAAGTATATGTAACCGTTTCTTTGGACTTGGAATTATGTGAAGATAATTCAAAAACCCCTTTGGCAAAAGGAAGAGATGATTTCATAATTAAACGATCTGAGATAAATCCAAGAAAAAAACACTACAGAAACAGCCTGTGCTATATCGAATTACCTCTATTACATTAACGAAGAAGTTCAGCATTGAAGGCAATGCTCGTCCTCCAACATAAACCTGTGCTTCCACATTTACATGTTCAAATCTAACTTCTATTGTTGGAATATCAAGCCCAACTCTGCAAATTCAGTCCGACAGATCAGTCACAATCACAAGCATCTAAAATCTCAACCACCATACAGTCTCAAATCCACCAAGAATCAAGGTTTTAAATTGTAGTTACTGTCACAGTTTTGTTGCAATCCATGTTGTGACCTCAAAGACCCTTTTGAGATATTTTCAAAAGAAACTATGCTTCAATATGTCATGTTTTCATTTTCAAAAGCAAAAACAACTCAGCTTTTGTTTGAACGTATGCTGCAAAAAAAAAGTGGTGCTTTCATTCATAAAACAAGACTATAACCTGTCCATTCTTTCCCTGAGTTTCAGCAAGAATCTTTCATTATCCTGTTCTGCTATCTTCACAAGCCTCTCCACAATAATCTTCCTCTCTGTGAGGCCTAGTTGCTTGATGTCAACCTCTCTCCCTTTGCCATCTTCATTGTTGAGAATACTTCTCTGAATGCGAAGATACGTGGGGAGTCTCTCTATTGCTGCCCATTTGAGAGCTTCCTCATCATCTTCACGTTCAGATGTTGAGAAAACATCCATGCTGCTGTTCCTCCATATGTTAGAAACACTGCCTCTTGCACTGTCAACTCTGGATATGCCACTGTCCTCCATTGATCTCACACAAACCAGAACTTAGCTATCAGTGATACCAAACCTTCACCATGTTCTTGCTCTTCAATCTCATCTCACAAAATGATGCTTCTTCCTCTCTTCAAGAATGTGTTTGCCTTAGTATTTACTTATTTATGCAGGAATATCACTTTACTATACACACTTTTTCAAATTCACTGTTTTTGAGTTTTATACAATTCTTGATCTTAGAAATTAATATATATAAAATAAAAAAATAAATTTATAATTAAATAATATAAAAAATATTAAAAATAATAATATTTAGGATTATAATATACTTGTATAAAAAATTAAGATTGTTATATATCATTATCCTATTTTTTAAGAAAAACTTTTCTGACACGTAAACAGTAAGATACACTTTACAACTCGTATGATAATATTTTAAACTAAAAATAAAATAAAAATCATTAAACTATTAGTTTATTAGAATCTTAGTTGCTAAATACCAACTTCCTCCTATTTCAAATATAAAAGATTCATTTTTTACACACTAAAAAGTAATTGTTAAAACTATTTTTATGCATAAAATATTTTTTTTAAGAGTTGTGATGATCAAAAATACAAAATAAAAACTTATTATGCCAAATGTTCGTTAATTGAAATTTTCTCTGAGTAGCAAAAAATCATCAATAACATAATATAAAAATGAGAGGTAAAAAATTAACGTAAAAATATATGAACTTGCACTTCAATTTTAATAAGTTAAAATAGATAACAAGTGGTTCTTATAAGAGCTCTCTCTTCACGAGAAAATATGAAAACTATAGATATATTTATTTAGTGCAATATTTTATATTTATAAAAAAATATTTATTCATTACATTTTCTATGTTATTCAATTATTATTTTTAATTCATTAGGAAATGTCTTGAAAACCCTAACGATAACCGTTGCATAGTAATTTACTAATAATGATGTAAAAAATTAATGTTTGTGCCCATGCTAAATCCCCAATTTTTTCCATAGATTTCTTCGTTATATTTTATTTACTAAATGCTTGAAATTATTAAAACAAAGCCATTTAAACATTTTCATTTCAATCTAATTAACTTGAATACTTCAATAAAAACAAACTCAAATTATAACTCTTTTTTTTTCAAATCTCAAATAACTTTTACATTTATAA
>Ga0123341_1006721_pt1 | contig 10423 bp, 5 predicted proteins | sample Turbeapinknodule_FD_89959 | JGI IMG/M metagenome (GOLD analysis project Ga0123341, IMG submission 89959) | Root nodule microbial communities of legume samples collected from Mexico - Turtle bean Mexico pink nodule | ecosystem: Host-associated > Plants > Roots > Nodule | place: Mexico: Nepantla...
AAGTTTACTTATTAAAAAGTATTTATTTTCTCAAAAAAATTAAATAAACATAGCATAAACTAAAATCAAATTATTTTGTTAAGAAAGACATTTTCTTAACAAATAGTTACAAACAAGCTTACCACTATTTCTTAAGCAATAGGTTTTAGTGACTAACATAAGCAACTATACTGCGTTTACAAATACACCTATTAGTTACTTATCAAGTCATATGTCGGTTAACACCCCACTTTTAACACTTTTGAAACTTTTCAAAATGTGAAACCAAAACGTGTTCTTTTTTATATTGTTTATTGTGGCATGCTACCGTCTAGAATGAAATCTCTTCGTCATTAAGGAAAGTCATTCGTTGATCTGCTTCTATTTTTTTTAATTTTTTTTTAAAAGAATTACTTTTATCCCATAAATGGGTTAGCGAGCTCCCATCAACCTAGTTATTCTTTAGACAATTTTGTACAAGGATTACAGTTTAATATTAAAGATTTCAATTAGACTAAACTATAGTATATAATTGAAAATAATATTTACCTTATATTTTATAAAGATGAATTAGACTTAAATTTAATTTTTTTAATATAGTATCAAAGTTTATTCTAGCAAAGTTTTAGGTTTATCGTGTCATCCGCTATCGAATCACTCATAAATATTTAGTCTCACACAAGAGTAGAGATGACAAAGTGGACCGACCCCCGCATAGGCCCACCCCACATAGGTCCGTCCCGCATAATGAACACGGACTGAATTCTCTGCCCCGCTCTGCATAAGGGTCAGCCCACATTCATTTTTTTTTAGAAAATCAATGAAAATATTTTTTTTTTTTACTCTTTTTCTCTTGAAAAATTGTGAAGTTGAACTTATATTTGTTACTATTAAACATCAATATTTTTTTCTTCCATTTCAAACATAGTCAAACATCAATAATTCAATTAAGATAAAAATCAAATATCAATATTATTCCATTTCAAAAACATTAAAAATAGCTAATTCAAAATTTTTAAACATAAGCACCACTACAATAAACATAGTTAATTAAAAAACACAAACTATTTTTTCAGTCCAACTTGCCTTGTCATTACCAAGTCAACACACAAACCTTTTTTTGCGGGCCAGCCCGCCTTGCTGTTGGCCTGTGTGGACTATGGATTATGCGTGACAAACTAGAACGGGTCAACCATTGTGAAAATAAAAAATCATGAAAGGCACAACCATTGTGAAAACAACAAATCATGAAAAGTGTTTCATTTGAGAGACAATATGCACATAGTTCTAAGTTAACATTGTGTTTCATAGATCCATATTTTATGTTTGACCAAGATAATCCACTTTAAAGTTGTTTTGCTTCACCAACTCCTTGGCGCTTCCATTGTTAACACTAAATAAGACTATCTGCATAATATAGATCTATGTTTTACATGTTTTTTTAGTAAAGGTTATCTGAGCAAAGCCTAATAAGTCCAACCAGCTATTGAGATGTTGGCTGAAGAAGAGAAGTGCATTTAATGCATTTTTCATTTCAAAGCTCATCTGACGTAAGAAAGACACTCAAGTGAGTCTGAAGTTGACTCAATGGCCAGAAAATGATTTGCAACAACTATTTTTCCTTCACGTCTATGTAAAGCCATCTAAGAAGAAGAAGGAGGAGGTCAAAACTCACATTTCAAGAAGAACCAAAACACAACTAAATTTTTTATATGCCCTAAATAGTTTTTTAAGAAACTGTTTGTATTCATTTACCAAACTGAGAAATAAAGCTTAACCTTGTAAATGTCAAAAGACGCAACTCCTCTCAAATGAGCGAAACATATGATCTGTTTATCACAAAGAAAAGTTTCTTTGTCTTGAGCCAGAAGTGACTCGTTGGAAGAATACTTGTGTTGATTTAGGAGTGACTTGTTTAAAGAATATTGTGTTAAGACAAGAGTGACATGTTGAAAGAATACTTATGTTGAGCCAGAAGTGACTTGTTGAAAAATTACATGTACAGTGTCAACCATGAGTGACTACGATTCAAAAGAATACTTGAGATTTTTAGCTATGAGTAATTACATATCAGAATACTTCGCAAATGTAATATGTGCTATTAGACACACAGTATAAAAATATAAATGAATCGTTCTTCTTTTAATCTTTTACATTGCAAATTATTTCGTCTGTGTTAACCAAGAAGGAGAGCTTTCGTAAAAAAATTGAAATATTTCTAACAAATCACCTATAACACAAGTTATCATATGACTATTTAATATCATACTATACCTACGAAAAGGTTTATTAATTTTTTACAATTTAATCTTTCTTTCTTGTATTTTGTTTTGTTTTCTTCAATTTTTAAATTAAAAAGTAATCTTTACAATTTTAAAATATTTATTTTTTACAATGTTAACAAAAAGTTATGCATTTTTTCATGATTTGTTCACAGAAATTAAAAGCACGTCTGCTGAAAGAATAAAGATTAAAAATATTTTTAATTTAAAAGTCAAAAAGCAATGTATTTCAAGTTTTAAGGTAAAAACATAATAAATCATTTTTAAAAGCATGTATTAGAGAAAAGAGTTGACATAAAAAACAAAGTGAGAGGTGAAGAATGAATTGTTTAGATTATATGCGAACTAATTATTAGTATCAACAACATACACTGCATCATATTGGGAGGTGATCAACGTAATTTTGTGTGCGCATAATATGAATATGAATCATACACGTATGCATGCTTATTTGTTCTGCTTATCATTAACATCTAGCACACGGCCAAATCTAGTTGTGTCCAAGTATAAAAAACTAAAGTTTCCAGCGCAAGAGACAACTGCAAAATTTCAAATAACTAACCAAATGCCACCCACTCGATGATACTATGATGCTTATTGCAACATGTTCCTTTATTAACAACCTTATTTTTATTAAACAAATCAACCATTTCTTGCTAAATCAATCATCTCTTGCTAAATTTATAGTTGTTTTTAATGAAGATGAACTGAAACCGTTTAAGATGGATGACGAAGTATATATAGTATATAACTGTGATCTGCATAATTCAATTTATATTGATAGACGACTGCTATTATAGTGTGAGTGAGCTTCTTAGTGAGATTTATATTGATAACATTTTTACGATTAATCATTGCAAAACTTTTAGATACATTAAACTACTTTTCAGTGAATGGTTAAAAGATATGGCAAATATATAACCTTCATTTTGTTATTACTAACAACACTAAAATTCCAAATTCAATTCTTTAAGATAATATTGTTTATTTAAGGTATTGTTTGCACTCGAATTTGGTATTCCCTCACAACTTTTATCCGTAAAAGACTTGATAAATTAAGGGAAAAATAAAGTTATGTGAAACTTTTAGACTATATATACTTTAATAAGACAATCTTAAGACCATCAAAATTAAATCTTTACTCTAACACACATGTTTGAACAATAGATAGAAATCCATACACAAGGTAACATTTAAGGAACTTGGTTATATATATATATATATAATAAAATAATAAGTAAGAGAATTATTTCTCTTGCATATTTTATATTTAGTAATGAAACATATTTTTGTTTTAAAGGTGATATCTTTCAACCATTTTTCCTATAACTCAAACTAAAGTTTTTAAGTGTCTTTTAAGAATTGCTTTCAAAGAATAAGTTCCAACTCTTAGAGGGCAGTCCTCACAAGAAGTCTCATATTCCTAGAGACTGTGTGCAACCTTCACAAGAAACATTTATGTCTGAAAAGCACTATAATTCCTCACAAATTGATTGCATCTAAACCATATCTATATCAATTTAGTTTTAGAAGAAAACAATTTTATCTCATATCAACATTTTATAAGTAGTCACCATTTTGTCGAAATTGTATAAGTTTCCCTTCTCATTTACATGTTCTTAAAAGTCCTTATATATCCCTCACCATTTTACACCAAGATTCTTAAACTGTAGCACAATCCATTTCTCAATAAAGTCTTGTACCTTTAACTCTCTATTCTCCGAACCTAATTATATTTATCTCAAATCAAGATATTTACAATGCTTTCTTAACAACTAAACTAGTTGAGATTGTATAACATGAAGAATAATCTTGGGAGAAAGAGAGAGCGATGAGTAACAGAGAAGGTGGAGATTAGTGATTTGAATATAAAATTCTCATGCTTGTGTTCATTTAAACTGAAGGTTGTGTTCCACATCACTCATAACTTGACAGTTTAAAATTTAGAAGAATACAGTTGGAAAGTTCTATTAATACTATCAATATAATTTTAGCTGAATTCTCTCATAAAACTTGTGAAGACATATCAGAAGTCACAGTTAGTTTACTTTAGAAAAATGAACAAATCAATTTGTATCAACCATAATTTAGTTTATTTAAATTTAATCTAAGTTTAACCAAATAATTCACCGGATTCAAACCTGATCTTAAAAATGCATTCGGTGCAAGCATGTGGCCATGTAAGTAATATTGTTGAGCTAGAGAGTGGTGTTCTTTATTTCATCTCTCTTCTGAAGTTTGTTGTGAATGATGACAATCATCATGCAAATTAAGTTTAATTCATAACAAAGTTTCATGCATTCCTTGCTTCCATACTTGTGTTACCTTTAAACCCAACTCCTCCATTCTCTCTTTCCTCACAAAGAGTGTTTGCAGAACACAGTTATTTGAAGCTCTCTCTCTGTCCTTGTCTTATGTCATTTTCTTTTTTCTTTCATATGCTTTTTTAAAGCCCTTGAATCATAATAAAAGAGATGGTGAGGTCTCCTTGTGAAAAAGTCAATGTCAAAAGGGGTGTGTGGACCACAGAAGAAGATACAAAGAAGCTTGCATTTGGCTCCAAGCATGGATCTGGTAACTGGACTTCTGTCCCCAAAAAAACAAGTTAGAGAACTTTATTTTTTAAACTTCCATGTAATTTCTCTAGCTCAATTTTCCACTTCTTGACTTTAAAGCTTTGCATTTGGGAACATTAATACAGGGCTCAAGAGGTGTGGAAAGAGTTGTAGGCTTAGGTGGGCTAACTGCCTCAGGCCTGATCTTAAGCACGACAATTTCACAGCCCAAGAAGAAGATCTAATCATTAAGCTTCACGCAGCCATAGGTAGCAGGTGAATATTGTGGCATAATTCTTCAACTGCTCTTGCTCCTCGACTTTCTTTTTGAATTATTTTGTGACTGAATGCAGCCACCTTATGACCATGTATTGTTGTAGTCATGCAGCTCTTTGCTTTCTGGTTGTTTTGTTGCATAAGAAAATAAATGGATCATATGTTTCCCTTGAGTTTCTTTGTCTTTCTTCCAACTCTAGCCAGAATCTCCAGTTGGTATTGCTCTCCTTGGTTGCTATTTTAAATGTTCTACAAATCTAGAGCTTCAATAACAGTTGTAATGGGGAGTTAATTCTTGGCAATAGAAAGAAGAAGAGTGCTAAGAGAGAACAGTATCTATTGCTTTTGCTGTACTTTGTTCTATGAGCACCACATGATGATATGCTCTTTATTCTATACCATTTTTTTTATATCCAATGTTCATGACAAGTATAATTGCTGACTTTTCATGTTTAGGGCATTAAGAATGATATATGACAGTTTTAATATCCGTTACAGGTGGTCTATAATAGCCCAACAACTTCCTGGGAGAACAGACAATGATGTAAAGATCTACTGGAACACAAAGCTGAAAAAGAAACTCTCTCAAATGGGGATTGATCCTGTTACCCACAAGCCCTTTTCTAAACTCATTGCTGACTATGGAAACATTGGGGGTTGCCAGAAACCAAGTGCCCGAATAGGGTCTATCAATAAAGAGTTCAAGAGTGCAATGATGCTGAAATCAGAACCCCATCAAACCATGCCACAAGGATTCACAAACATCAATGACCAACCAAAGCTACCACCCCAAATGGAAACCACTGGAAATAACTTTTTATTCAATAGAAACCATGGTGATAACCTCTCAATGGATCTTGTCCAGTTCCAAGCCATACCAATGGTGTCACGTGCCTCAAATAGCATAGACTTTCAGAACGAGACCATCCCAGGATCTGTGTTTGGGGAAGATCGTTTGTCAAAAACTTCATCACCATCTACTCCTTCTACTTGTTCCACTTCAGCTTTTAGTTGGAATGACTTCCTTCTGGAAGATGCTTTTACACCACTTGATTACCAGGAAAAAGACATCATGGTTTCAAAGAACTTGGTTAGCCAAATAGAGAATGTGGTGACCAGACAGAGTTGGAATAATAAAGAGGTTAAGTCACAGAAGGCCTTAGGTAATGACTTCCAATTTTCATCATCCTCTGACACTTCATTCATAGAAGCCATGCTTGATCAAGAAAATGAAATGTTTCTAAGTTTTCCTCACCTTATGGAGGAACCATCCAACTTGAGTTAAATTTTGGAATAATAATTTCCCAGTGACGAAATGTATCTACCTATGGTGTATTCTGGTCTAGCATGTCACTGCTCTTGTTCTTTCTTGCCTTCAAACAAACAGCATATATCAAGTGTCACCATGAATCTTCTACCAGAGTACTAAAAGGGAATGATAAATTGTCAAGCCTGAATAAGATATTGCACAATGCAATGTTATTGAAGGCTTTTTGATGCAAGTACTGCTGTATTTGGTGTAAATGAAAACACATGATTGAATTCTGTGTTATCATCCAACAAGTTTTTGGGTCATCAAACTCAACTATATAGATCATGTTTAGTTCTTCAAAAGTCAGTTTTTTACCAAAGTTTCACCCTAAACCCTGTTTGTATATGGGAAGAAACATGTGGATTTCCCTTCTGTTGCCAATTTAGAGAATTTAACTAAAAAGTGTTAATTATCAACAATCACCCCTCTCCATTTTACCCACCGTGTGGTTCAATTGTATTTTCACTACCGTTTATTCTACTTTGGTTGCAAATTACAGCTTTCTTCATGTGAAAAATTTAATGGAAAATATTATTCAAAACAAATTTGATTTTATTAAACATATTTTTGAGCCAAAAATATCCAAATATAAATCATGATAAAGTAAACTCAGATATTCTTTTGCTAAACTTAACTTTATGATACAAACATGTAATAAACCGATATTAATGTAGTCAATTTATGATAAGAAATCCATATCATTTTAATCATATATAAATGTATATAATTAATCAACTAATTTTGTTAGAACTCCTTAATGCTATTGAACATTCAGAAGAAGCATTCAAAGATGTTGTCTTGTGTTCAAAGAGAACTTCTCACCCACATCCTAACCTACATAAACCATCTCTGCATAGAGATAGTTAAGAGAATACATTTTATAATTGTTTTTAATTTGTATTATTTTTATCACTTTTTTAATTATAACGATAGTTGAATTATAAATAAGATAATTTACACAATACAACGTTATTATCAACTTTAATATTTTTTTCTGACAAAATTAGACATTGATATTATAGTTTTTGATAAATCTGATTTTATTTATAAAATGCTTGGTTTTACCTATTTATGGGTATATAAAGATGAGTGTTAGTTTACATAAAGAAAAATAAATTTGAAATATTTTAAATTCTTTAGGAAACGTATATAAGAACCCAAATTGTGCTTCGAAAAATGAACGAAAACCAAAAAGAGTCAAGAATGGTGGCCATTTCACTCTACAGAGGGAACCTTCACCGAGTACCGGAAGTGCCTCGCCGATGGCCTATGCCAGCCCCCAAAATCTCTCTCAAAGACTTCAAATGTCTTCTCGCTCGCCGTTCCAAAGCACTCTCTCGCCTTCGAGCCTCCAACCCTAACCCTAACAACACTCTCTCCAACGACTCCCAACTTGAACCTTCCCCCGACGCCATCGTCACCGGTGCTGACGCTGAAGGCCCTTCCGCCGTCTCCCAAGAAGACGAAGATCACAAAGAGCCGCTACTGGTCGCCGTTACTTCCGCCAAAAAACCGTTAGGCGAATCCGATTCGCTCGTCGATGCCATGATTGGTGAGGCTTCCGAGAAAAAACCGCTTGACGGTGATGACGTTTCGACGGAAAAACAGACCGAGCCGGTAATCGGTTTTTTTATTTTTTTGCTATTTTTCTTAAATTGTTTACTGCGTTTTGCGTTGTTTTGTTTGCGATTGTCACATGTTTGTGATTTTGGCTAGGTCACTGACAATGTGGATCTTCCTGACGAAAAGGAGAAAAGGAAAAAGGAAATTGAGGAGAAATTGCATGGCTTGAATGAGAATAAACATAGCCTGGTGTTGGTGTTGAAGCAGGTAAATGATACTGCAAAACCGTCACAAGTTTCTATCGACGTATTGAATATGTTTTTGAAAGTCTGAGACTTATTGTTATTCAATGATAAAATGTCTCATGTGTGCAGAGGGTTTTGGTATTAATTAGCAAAGATGTTATTTGTTTTTATCTATGTTATGTTATGTCCATGTATTTTCCTGCAATTTCAAGGGTCATGGTGAAACCCCAGTCAATTTAAAACCATGGTTGTGTGCTGTGTGTATCCTTTCATTTTGTGAATGATAATTTGGTCTGTGCTAATTGGCAGATATTATCTGCGGAGGAGGAGTTTAAGAGACGAAATAGTATGCAAATGGTTGGGATGCGTGGTCCTTCGGGTCCAGTTCAAGGGGATGGAACCAATGATACTGGATCGATGATTAGGCATATGCCTCCTAGGTTGGGATCGGAGGGAAATCTTGCTGGTGATGTGGATGGTGGTGACGGGGATGATTTAGCTAACCATACCATGCATTCTCGTCTTGTACTTCGGCCAAGTAGCATGTCACCTTCGTCAGAATCTCCTCTTCGAAGGACCCCTAGTGTTCAACAAAATGCGGTAATGTATATTAGCTATTACAGTTAATTCATGTTGTTGATGTGCTTCGAATTGTATAACTGTCTTTTGGTTCGTTTTTTGTCAGTTGGCTCTATGATCTGTTTTCTTGGAATGAATCTGTGATTAGTTATATATGTTAGTGCATGTAGGAGTAGGAGGGTCAAGAGTGGCATGCTAGTTAGAGCTATGTGTGCTTGAAATTTCGATCTTAGTGCGCGGAAGTAAGTTATTATTCCTGTTTGGTTATTTTGTGATAAAGCGGGAGAAAAAGAAGTGGGTCCATGCATATCGTAAATTGGAAAGCATTCCATTCATTCAATTTTAAACATTCCAAACAATAGAATCTAATATCATTAAAGTCCAGCTCACTTCATTTCATCATTCTATCATAGCGTAACTAAACCCAAATTATAACTGAACCTTAAATGCTGTGCACCTGAATTAGCCCCATTATATAGTTACTGACTCGGTTTCCGAAAGGGTTGAATCAAGTACAAAAATATTAGGTGCCTAATTTGTTGAATTTTATAAATTGCAATTTACAGATTGTAAATTGAATTTAGGGTCTTGTATCATGTACGCTGTTGTCTGATACTTTTGATTGTTATGATTCTTAGAACTAGCTTGTATTTTGTATTGAATATAATGTTACATTTGCTGTTTTGAATAGTCTAGGCTGCATTCATGTCACCCTTTCTCTTAACTGTTCAATCTACTCTTTCTCCTTGTTTTAGCTAATTACTTAGAGTACTTATAAAAACTCATAAGGTTCTTACTAACTACCTCGAATGTATGCATACAACATATCTTTTCTGCAAACGTGATTAATCATGCTTAAGTAGAATACTTCCTGGAGTTGCCCTGTTTTCTCATCACGTACTTAGTTGTTACCTTTTCTTTGAAGATTTCGAATCCTTCTCGAGCAAATTTGGGAGCTGCTGGTAGTCCATCACGCTTTGCTCTCTCAGGTCATCAGGGAAATCCAACGAATCTACCACAAGTGTCAGTGTCAGGAACTAGTTACATTGCATCATCCCCTTCCCCAGCGGCATCTGGTGGCACTTCTGTTTTCAGAGATGCTCGCCAGCCAAGTCCATGGAAGTAGAAGCTTTCTTCTTTACCCTTTTGGTCATATGTAATCGTTCGAAATTTCTAAACTCTGATTTTATGTATATAATTTTCTTAATGAGCGATAAGAAGACCTCTGTTATGTACTGAGAATTCTATACATTTTTTCTGTCTCTTTCACTTGAATGACTGCCTAGCAGGCAGATTCTTTATCTTGCTGTTTCTTTAGCAGGATTTTCCGGTTATAATATACTTGTCCTTTAAAAAACATTGAAACATGAATGTTGTTGACTTGTCAAACGTTGTCATTAGGAACACTCTTGAAATATCCTGGGTTTATGGAGATTATATATTTCTGCACTCTTTCGCTTTAATTAACCTTTTATTTTATCATTTTAGTATAGATCATAATTATCAAATCGAGATTCGAATGGTGAATATTTTTGAATTTTTTCAATCATGAATTGTAAAATTCATTATCAATAAAAAATATATGATATTTTTAAGTAAAAACAAGTGAAAAAAACATTAAAAATATTATAT
>Ga0123341_1006723_pt1 | contig 10419 bp, 4 predicted proteins | sample Turbeapinknodule_FD_89959 | JGI IMG/M metagenome (GOLD analysis project Ga0123341, IMG submission 89959) | Root nodule microbial communities of legume samples collected from Mexico - Turtle bean Mexico pink nodule | ecosystem: Host-associated > Plants > Roots > Nodule | place: Mexico: Nepantla...
ACACCAATAATTCTTTTAGTTTCTAAAATAGTATTTAATAGTTAATAAAATTACTAATTATTTTTTGTCTCTAAAATTAATCTTTGTTTAATGATTTTCTTGTAGTGTAAGTTTGGACATGTGTATTTAATTTATTAAATGCTTCAACTATCTAGTCGATTAAATGATACAAATGATTATTGGTTTATGTGTTTTGGATGTACAAGGAGTTGCAAATAAATTTTAACAAAAGAAAGTTAATTATATAAGACGAATAAGGTTTCACGTACATGTATATCAATCCCACACCAATACATGGTAGTGTAAATGACAATGTGAATGTGTCATTGTATACCCAACATCAATGACTAAACATTATTCCAATTATGACTATCATTTAACAATTCCATAACCAGATCTTATGTTAACTTTAATCAATTATCTTGCCAATGAATATCAATGATGTTTCATTTACAATGGTACAATGAGACCAATTAGGAACATCTTTTACGCGACCATTCATTAAACACAACATGAAAGAAGGGGTTCATGACAATCATAACAATTATGAAACACTTAACATTACTTAACACAACAACACACTTAACCTTATTTTGTAACTAATTCAACAACATATTTTGTGAGTAACTTTAATGATGAAATCAGTCAAACTCTTTCACCATCATGTCAACTAAAAATTGTTTAACTAATCATTCCATCACCATTTATTCTCATTGTTATATCAAGAATCACAATGACTAATTTAATCACTACACAACTAACCATATTCCACCATGACTTAACCTCGTTAGGAATAATAGTTTCATTACTCGTTATGACACATAGAAAAATCACCACTTTAATTTGGTTGAAAAAAATTGTTTATCCACATATATTAGTGTCACAAAAGTATATTGTCACATATTGATCTACATGTATTATCTATTTAAGATCTAATTAGACACCATTAATTACACTACAATGTAGGTTTGTTAATAAGATAAATATAAATTTTGGTATAATTTGTTCTAGTCATTTTTAGTTAAAATTTTTAAAACTAAAATCTAACCAAAAGGGAATTGCCTTATATGAGTGTTTAAATTTAAATCAACAGGAAAAACATTAATACACTATTTTCTCCACCTCACCTTCTAACTAGTATAATTAAAGAGAAGTCAAACACTTAGTTATTTGGTTCCATTGTTGTCCATGAGCTTTCAAGGAAGGAGAGGACTCCATCTTGCTACTTTCCTCTTATTGTTAAATTGTTCCACCTAGTAAAAATAAGTGAACAATTCTTAAGTCTTATTTTGATTCCACAAACATCTTTCTAATCTCCATGCAATGTTGCTTGTGGTTTAAATTTTTTTTCATTTTTGTGTTCGTAGAAAAAAATTAGACATCTCTTGGCCTCTATCTAGTGTTTGGGATTTAAGATCAAAGCACATAAAGAAACTCAATCATCAACTAGGATTTAATATCAAAGCACTCAAATAAACTCAATTATCAACTTATTATAATCTATATACGAAGTACTTTTTGAGCTTTTAAAATTTAAAATAATTAGTTTTTTTTCATTTATGAAAAATGAGAAAAATAATAATATTATCACCCTGAAATATTATCACCTTAAATCAAATATGTTTTTATTATTAAGGTGATTTTTTCACTATAATAACATGGAAAAATAAATAGAAATTTTCGATTTATATCCAGTTTTATGACTTTTTCTAGATATTATTTGATTTTATAACAGATTTTTGAAAGAAAGAAATTATAGTAAATATTCTAAACTGTTTTTCAAAATGTAGTTGATTGAATTATATAGACGGAAAATATTAGTATAATAGTGACAAGACCATTTTGAATTTATGCGTGGTAGTAACCATGATTTAAAATGTATGAAAAAAATTCCAACTATTCGAGATTGTTTTGTTGTATTTAATAATTCTTTGAAAAATAAATTGAGTGTGTGTAAATCGTTGAAAATTTTGTTTAGTTATTTGATTTATAAATGCAGATTAATTATTTAATAATAAGTTGAAAAAATCATATGTCAATTAATACTTAAAGGTAAACCCCATCTCCATATTCACACGGTTAATGAATTTGGTAAGAAAAATATAAATTATGTTATTTTGATTTATATTAATTAATAATAAATGTGTTGCAGGCTCGTGATTTTAATGATCGTATATTCAATCATGATTCTTTGACACAATAAAAAGTAAAAAACACAATAAAATAAATATAATATTAATTTTTTGAGTTGTCAGAGGATTGTTTTTACCATGTCAAAATAACAGTTCCTTTATTTAAATTTTGAAGGAAGAATATATCAAAATCTCAATTAATAAAAATTAAAGAATAGATTAAACAATCTTGTTTCCTAAAATTAATGCTACTTTTTATAGGTACAATCAAATCAACAGATCATTTATTTCTAAATTAAAAAAAAAATATTTCCTAAAAAAAATAATAGGAAATTGGTAAACTTCAACTTTGGGTGCAAAACCAAGACTTTATCCAATCAAAGCATCTCTCTTCACTTCTCTTCTCTTCGTTTCCGATAGAAGCCATGGCCATGGATAGGCTTCTATCCTCTTCTCCTCTTCACACCAATCTCAAGCCCTTTACACGATTTTCTCCAAGGTTCAATCTTTTCTCCTCAAAGCCTTCTTCCTTCACCTCAATTTCTTGCTACCATGAAAACGCATCATCTCCGTTGTCGTCTTCTGTTCCAAAAACCCTACTTCCCATTATCACTTCTCAACCCATTCGTGCTCAAACCTCCACACCCCAATCCCAACCCCTCAATCAGATCACCACTGGGAATAATTTCCAAAAACCAAAGGTAGGTGCTTTTTGCTGTTATGATTTCTGCTTAGATCTTGGGTGCATTTCATGTTGTTTGCATCTGATATCCTGCTCATTTTTAATGCAACGGTGTTCCGTATCATAAACTGAATTCTCTAGAATATTCTCTTCGTGATTTTAGTCAAAAGCATCTAACCATGTCATTGGTTCATAGGGAATCCGTGTGATTTTAGTATTATGCTAAGTGGCAAATTCTATTAATGTGGTTGATTACGTTACTTTTTTTATTTAAAGGGTAAATTAATGGCCTTAGAAAATTGGACATTACCAACTAAGGAGGAATTTTTATATATGTGCAGAAATGTTATAATCTGAACGGATGGTGTTATGTTGCTTGTGTACTATGCATATAGCAGTTTTGTGACTGATTTTTTTCATCAATAGCTCTGTTTTGGTAATACTGTTTGTTTCTGGACTTGAGTTGAATTGAATCATAACCAAACTTAGCTTTTTAATCACGTGTTATTACCTGTAAAACGTGATCATTAAATTATTTGTTGAATTGGGTCTAACCGAGTTGAAATTTGGGTATACGTGTAATGTATCACTGAAATTGTTATTATTATTCATTTATTTGGCTTAAGGTTACAAGGGTTTATACTATATAAGACTCGATTAACACAGTTATTGTCTTTTAGATGTTTGAACACTCTAGTGAAGCTTAAAAGTATGATTTGCTATGTTTTTTCAGGCAATAATAACAGCTCGGACATTTGCAGTACTGTCTGCTCTTGTTTTGCTCTTAATCCAGCCGGCTTTTGCACCGGCGGCTTTTGCCACATTTCAAAGTGCTGCCAAGACTGGTGGCCCTGCCGCTGCTGCAGTTGGTGGAAAACTTATCCGCACTGAGCTTCTAAGCAGTGCTTGGACTGGTTTCTTTGCTGGTTGCTTGCACACACTATCAGGGCCTGATCACCTTGCAGCTTTGGCTCCACTGTCAATAGGCCGGTCACGGATGGAGAGTGCTGCTGTTGGAGCCCTTTGGGGCTGTGGCCATGATGCTGGTCAAGTGATCTTTGGCTTAATATTTTTGCTCCTAAAGGATCGACTTCACATTGAAATTATCCGAACATGGGGCACTAGAGTGGTTGGCCTTACCCTGCTAGTAATTGGTGCTATGGGGATTAAGGAAGCTTCAGAAGTGCCTGCTCCATGTGTTGCCTTAGAAAATGGTGAATGTGATGTCGGCGGCGTCTATGAATCGCGTGATAGTAATCCTGTAGTAGGAAAGAAGAAGATTGGTTTTGCTACTTTTGCCACTGGAATAGTTCATGGACTGCAACCAGACGCTCTGATGATGGTGTTGCCTGCCCTTGCTCTGCCTTCACGCGTGGCTGGTGCTGCATTTCTCATTATGTTCTTATTTGGAACTGTTGTTGCAATGGGGAGCTACACGGTATTTATTGGTTCGTGTAGCGAGGCACTAAAAGATAGAATACCTAGAATAACCGAGAAACTTACTTGGGCTTCTTCTCTTGTTGCAATAGCCCTTGGATTTGCCATCATCATTAGCCAGTTTTTTGGATTTAGCCTTTATTAGCACTCTTTAATCAGCCAGGAACCTTTTTTATGAACATCGTTTTGCTGTCAAGAAAAAGTAGGGACGCTATAGAGAAATTTGCTTTGTTTGGAGCAAGGTCATTATTTATGGAACATGTGATTTTGATTTTGTCTATTATTTGACTACGCTTGTGAATGTATATATCTCTGGTAGGTTCAATTATTATGCAGTCAATAACTGTGTAGCTGTTTCATTTGAAGATTTGGATTGATTTTATCAATATTCTGCTTATGCATGTGTATTGTTATGCCTTGGATCTTATGCAGTAGAGTATGTGTTATGCAGACAGGACACGATAATTTAGTCATTGCTTTTCCAAAGGTGTGATATTATTGTACCATTTCGCCAGTTTGCAGCTGCTGATGTAGCCATGTACAAAAGGCGTAATGCATTGTACCATGTTTTCTCGACACTGGAACGTCGTCGTACCGGTTCAGAAATTCTTGAAAATTATACGATATTACACTAATAACGCACACCTCATAAAATTAAGATATTGGTATAAAAAAGGCAAATAGTAAAATAAAATGAACGATTATTAGCATAACTAGGAATTTAATGTTTGAAGAGCACAAACAAATAGTGACTTGTATCAAAGTGAGTCATTTGCTTTTTACCCTATACATGTTTAGTATAGCTTAAATATGAATAAATGATTTATTTTTTAATCACAGTTTACAGCAATAAAATTATTTCTTTGAATAAACTATGTTAAGCTAAAAGTGTGCTTAGCTATTATCTAATATCGACATGAGAATGCAGGAAAATGAATATTTTAAAATCATTTTCTGTTACTTGATAAAACTCATGATAAACTTGTTAAATGATGTTGGAATTTACTTCCTAAGCAATGAATTGTACCTAACAGGGAAAAATAAGTTGAAAATAGTATATTACTATCGTTCCAGTGTCGTTATGGATAACTATGGTTATTACTGTAAAGATCCCAGATGGATCGTTTTATGCATCCAACAATGTAAGTAACAAATAAAATACTGTTTACAAAAGAGAAACAGAAAGCAGCAGTCATCACCCGTTATGGAATTGCAAAAAAAAAATGGTGCCATCATGCGTTGTCGAATCCTGTGTAAATTACTTTGCGCAAACCATATCCAGTCTAAACTAAATTTTGAGCAGGCAATGAATCTATCATTCATGGATTCATGGAATAGATTCGACAGAGACATCAGTGGCGAATACCGTAAATTAGCAAAATATATAAGAACACGTGACATTGGATCACTTCACACTGTGATACGAATTTCCATAAACATTCAAGAGAGTGTGTTGCAAAGTGGAATAAAAGGTGTTTATTCAGTTTATACACCCCCACCCCCATCTCGCCCGAGAGAGAATATAAACTCACAATCAGACAATCCTTTTCCTACAAAGGGATTTGAAATTTCACAACAGAACAAATATTTCTTTGCGTTGCATTGTAATTAACAGTGGGTTAAGAAAAAACACTCAGCCTTGTGCAACAGAATCTTTTTGCTACATGGAAAGGTGAATTCTTTACTTTAACATTTTCTATTTCTTTCATTACAAATGTAGAAAACTGAACAATTCAAGCTCAATTACCGTCTATGGCAATTCATATTAATTTGGTACAAGGAGACAAAGGCAAGGGATTCTCGTCGTGGAAGGAACATCAGTTCTTATGTTTTTTGTCAATGTCATAAAGCACACACGCATCTGCTGCTGTCTTCATCTGAAATCACAAGGGTATGGGGGCAGATAAATGCAGGACTCAGTTTAATGATCAAGTAAATAATAATCAAAAGCATCAGAAAAAAAACATTAAGAATCAGTTGTCATTCCAAGACTCTATATATACCTAGAATGTAAAGAAAACTCCTTTCACTATCAAGTCATGATATTAAGTTAACAAGTCAAGCCAAAAAGTTAATATATTTCACATTGAGGCACCACAGAACCTGCTAGTTACCGAATGTGTTGAATCTTAATCCACATTTTAACAGCCTAAAACAATCCCTCAATTTATTATCAAGATTAATTGATAATGTGTGGAAAGCTTCTGCAAATTGAAGTAATGTCACTATCTCTAGTAGAATACAATTTTATAACTGTACTCAATAAAATACAGTTCACGAAACTTTGTGCCGACTTCAAAATAAACAATTGTCTGCATGTAAATTTCTCCTTTTGCATAGAAAAAAGGTTGGCAAACGATAATTAAACTAAAAATAAAAGTAGAATGCAAAAGATTTTGATTCAAAATTTTGTACTACTGCGATACTTCCAGGATGAATATTAAAAAAATATATGAACAATTAGTGCCACAGCCACTTGTTTCGTTGGACTTTGGAATTTCTTTTCTTCTCTGATGTGTTACTTCTTTTAATTTCATTTTTCTTCATCGTCTTTTCATTATTGACTGGGTGGTCAAAATCTAAAAATATGAAGGCACCTAATCATAAAAAAATGCAGAGCTAACATACGAACCTGAATAACATTTATAATTTGTTTGACTGCCCATCCAAATAAACTAGTACCAATTAGGAGAGAAAGTAATGATATCTTTTGCAAATTATTTGATAAAACCTGGAAATAGAAACAATTGAGAAACTGTGATGATCACGGTAAATGAAAAAGTCTAAAATAATTTAACACCAGTAGCGAACACTTACATCCACCAATTTCTCTGTTTGATTCTCCGCAAGATAAAACAGGATTAAGTAAATAACCTATAGAATATTAAGGATAAGCATCCAAATAAAAAACTATTTATTAAAGATTTTCCACAGAGATCAAGAGGATTTTACACTTACCTCACATGAGACACAACAGTAAGCCATAAACATCCTATTTCCATAGTATGCCCTGAAAAGCCAGTTGCTACTGTCTTTTACATCTTTATGACTAGCCTTCCCCGTCAAGAAAGTACTGCATTAAAAAGTCCAGATATCATCAAGATTAAACCCAATAATTGCAGAAACATCAACAAAAATTAGGGGAAAAACACACAGACGATATGCATTACCTGTACATTTGCAGCCAGTGGCTGGCAATGTCTAGAGCAAGCAATGACAAGAAGATAAGGCCGGGCCTTTACTCAAGTTCAACCCAAAAGTCAGGTTTACATGCTTAATATTACAGTGACTGATGAATTTGAAAGGAAAATATCTTACTTGTACAGTTGGGAAAGGACAACAAGTAGACAAGCAGTGCTAATTCTGGTATCAAGGAAGCCACATTAATTCAAAGCACACAAGAATTGAGCAACATAAAGAAGTTATAACAGCATTGATCATCAGACATCTTTGGCATGCAAGCATAGAGAGAGAGCCGAGAATAACCTGTCAGTTACCATGTCCAGCACAGCCCCAAAGGTTGACACTGAATCAAGAAAATAACAATACAAAATAAAAAATGCTAGGTTAATATATATGTTTATTATACAGAATAATTGTCTTTTCAAAATAAAAATAGACAATTTAGGGAGATAGATAACTGTCCCAATCCCCCATTTAGGACAAGCTACAAGCTGGCATATAGTGGTGCTTACACATGATACACTGAAAGATCACTAGTCCAATTTGAATCCAGGACCTTTTCACATATGATGTTTGATTATACCAATTAAGCCAACCCTCATTAGCATATATGCCATGTTATCCCTTTATTTTCTTGTTCAATATGGTCTACCAAGTGTTTTATTAAAAAATGTGAAGGTCAAACAGACAACGGAATGCAATCATGGGACAAAACAAACATCCTTAACCCTGGGAGTTAGCACATGATGAAATTTGGTGAACTCTATAGATTTTCATCTAAATTTGCTACTAAATAACCCTTAGCTAAGTGAAAAAAGAGTAGAATAATATGTATATTTGTTCAGATGGTATCAGCCTTAGAATTGTGTGAAAATCAGTATTACCTCAAATTCATACTGTATATACTATGTGTCTCAAAGAAATATCTAAGGAAGTTATAGCTGTTCTGTGATATATAGACATTCCCTCAGTTTCGAACTTATTTTCCAGATTCTAAGTTCCAGATGATTTTGAAGGACTCAATAATCGATAAGAGTAGGCAAAGTAAAACTTTACTTGTTCTCACACTAAACCGAAATAAACTAAGGGTACAAAAAAATTAACAGAGATCATGTTCAAAAGCTCTAAAGAGTAAACTACAAGGAGTCAAAACGCAATTATCACTCAATTAACTTTTTCTGAAGGTTAGTGCGATATATGCAAATGCAATGGCATGCATTATGGACACAGATAAATTATGAGCAAGATTTTTCTTAGTTGAGCATTGACATTATTTCTCAATTCAATAGGAGAACCTTAACAGATAAACGTATTGTTATCTGACATCAGCAAAAAAGTTAATACCTTGATTGAATTTGCGGGCACACCAGCCATCGACAGCATCACAAACAAAACTGGCAACACAGATTCAGCCAAATTATGTCCCACATCCCACAATCATAAATGGTAAGAAAATCAATAAAAGAGAAAGTCCATAAACTGGTATCCCACCTCAAAAAATAGAGAAAAGAGAACAATATTTTGTTTGTTAAACATTGGGAGAAGGCAAAACAGTTTAAAAGAACCCGGATGTATCCTGCATCACCATGGACACGGTCAGGAGTTAAGACAGTTTGTATTCATGGAGAACTATGACCAAGAAGTTCAGTAAAATCTCCTGAACGATCCAATCATAAACAGTGTTACACTAGTTACAATATCAAACAACCATTTGTTTAAAACAGCAGTTGCTAACACATGGTATAATGAAATAAAGGAGTAACAAAGCCTCATGGTTTCCAAAAACAAATGTGCCAATAAGACAAATGGCCCGGAGAAATTTCTGTTTCGCTCTGTCTATATGTCCCTTATCAGATTTGTATCCCATTATTCTTATTAACGCAAGTGTTGAAGAACACTATTGTTGCTACAATGTGTTTTTTTAAGAGCATTGTTGCTACACTACGTAAGTAAACGTAGAAAGTAAACACCCACCTATTATATTAGGAATGTAAAGGTACACAGATAATTTACTGGATCTTTGCCCTGGTTTCTTGGCCATTGAAGCTTCTTTGTATTCTAAAATTTCACTACTAAGTATTGCCAATCAAATATTCACCTGCATGCAAGTAGTTTCCAGTAAGAAATCCATCAAAATCTATGAAGACACGTGCTAAAATAGGTACTCACATCCCATGTCATGCACACATATGGAACATGCATTAAGTCGCAATCATCTACCTAACCTAACTATATAAAAACGGAACAGACAACCAATAATCTGATGGTACCGCAACTCAAAATCCGATAACGTACTTCCTTAGTATATTCTCGCCTACAGAAACAACCAAATACCAATCTCCTCTCCACAATAACAGTTTCAGGCAACATAACCATAAGCTCAATTAGTGTGCCCGTGTGTGTGTGTTGTGGATTCGTTTTACAAAAGTCAAATCACAAATCGATGCCAAATCAAAAAATGTTCTCTTCTGCACCCTTAATTCCAATTGAAAGTCAGGAATTCGAAAATGCAGTGCACCGTCCAAGCCCTAACTGGTGTGCCGCAGAGGACGGTTCTTCATTGGGCACGTTGACGGTGTGAGCGGTGATGCTATCAGTAGCTAGGGCTTAATGAGAGGGAATTGAAAGGAATAACGGTATCAACGAGAGAGATAATTATACGATACCGGTGCCGAAGAGAATGCGGTGGATTCCGGCGACAGAGGAGGTGCGGCTGCCGGTTGCAACGACGGGTTGATCCAAACAGGGAACAAACTTGAGGTGGCACTGACTTTGTTTATTTTGAGCAAAACTATGCGTTCTCCTTTTTCGTTTTTTCTTTTTCTTTTCCCTCTTTATTTATTTTTTATGTAATTCTTTTCCCTCTTTAGTAGTTTATCATTATTCTTACCACATATATAAAAGAAGAAGAAAAGAAGCTAATTAGAAGTGTACAAAGTATAAAGTGCATCCATTAATTCTTAATTTAACTTGCCTATGATATTA
>Ga0123341_1006724_pt1 | contig 10418 bp, 10 predicted proteins | sample Turbeapinknodule_FD_89959 | JGI IMG/M metagenome (GOLD analysis project Ga0123341, IMG submission 89959) | Root nodule microbial communities of legume samples collected from Mexico - Turtle bean Mexico pink nodule | ecosystem: Host-associated > Plants > Roots > Nodule | place: Mexico: Nepantla...
AAAATATTACACACACACACACACACACACATATATATATATATATATCACCAAGAATACATTTGATCAAAATAGATTATTCAATCCCAAGTTTGAAAGCACTTAACCACTCATGATAGCTCCTCCAAACTTCATTCATGATCTGAATTGCATAAGAAGGGTTGACTTGAGCAGATTCTTCTCCTGAGAACAGAGTTTTCTTCTTCTTCTCTCACTAACTTCTCTCTAAAATCCTCCTATTCTTTTCCACCGCCCTGTTTTAATTTTGTTTCAGAATTTATTTAATGAAATTTAGCTTAACCGAGCTAATCTAGCTTAGGCTAGATCATTTAATGTTGTTTTAGCTTGGGTGAGCAATTCTAGCCCGAGCTAGATTAGTACTGCACCATTAATTTAATCTGGATAATTTTAGCCTGTGCTAAATCTTCTAGCTTGAGCAAGATGCTTCCTTTATATTTTTCTTCTTTACTCCTTGTGATCCAATTATGTCTTTGCTTTCTTTCTTTTAATGCTTCACATTCATCTGAAATTTACACAAAAATTGGGATTAAATTTCTTCATTTGTTTTCTGGTTCAAAATATATAATCGGATTCAATAATTCTCATATTAGGGTAATTTTCTTACATTAAGCAACAATTAAGTTCTAAAGTGTTCAATTTTCTCAATTATAAATACTACACATTGGCATTTATCACCAACTTCTCCTTCTCCATGTGGTTTTGAACATATATGATCCATCCAAAACCATATTAGACATACAACTTAACCAACATCAGTGATAAGAATGGTTAATCAAAGCTACTTAGCCAATGGAGAAGTGAATCACTCAAGAGGTTGAGCTTATCACCATGAGATGCACTTAGAGATTCATGTCAGGATATATTATAAAGTAAGTTATACTAATTACTTTTTTTTAATTTTGTCAAATTACTCACATACATTGCTTGTTTATTCTTGTTATACACTAACATTCCTTAATTGTTTAAAAACATTATTTGTCACCACTATTACATTACACTAACTTTCTGCAATTTCTTGAAAAACATTCATTAAACATTTATTAGAGATGTTATTGTAAGTAGAAAGTGTATTCAACAATTTTTCAAATATGACCAGTGTAATTTTCTATATTATAAATAAACTAATCCAACATTAATTTTATCAGCTTGAAATCCACCTCTCCATAGAATTACTGACTATTTTCAGTTCAATACCAAATAAAAAATCTAGTTAAATTTGGTTTACTCATATTTTGTTGAACTTTTATAAGATAGATATTGCAGAATGGTTGTTGAGAGTAACACCAGATTGAGGGAAGGGAATATAGTGCAGTGGAATAAAAAGACATACATTAATTTTAAAATATGATGAATTGGAATAAACCTATTCATTCCATCCAAAACCTCTTTTTTTTCTTTCTCATTTTATTTTCATAGGTTATAGGTGATGTACAAACAAAATTGCATAACTGCATTGCAAACAATAACATATAGCACTAGGGTTGTTAACATTACAATCTTCCTCAAGATTGCATAATATTGCACTTCAATGTGGGAGCTTCAATTCAATTATTCCCTACTGACTTAGAATAAAATTATACCAACGTCAAGCAAGCTTATCAAATCACTGAAATAGGGGAATTTTCATAAATCTAGACACACTACCCTTTAAGTGACAAGGATGAGAAAACAATTAAAATGTTGGTTAATTATTAACTTATTATGAGTGATGTAAATACATTCCAAATAATGTATTGATTCCTTGTTTTATATTATGATGGTACTTTATTGATTTCATGTCAGTTAAGCTTTTCAAATAAGGTGCTTATTTATTTTATTTTATTCTTATTATTGTTCAAAGTTCTTAATATTTTGAGTCACTTACAATATATTATGTTTTTTTATCTATTAGATTAAAGATGATGGACAAAAGAGTGAGATAAATTTCCAAGGTTTAGTAAAGAGTATATTAATGGTGTTGAGTTATTTTTAGATTTTGCATACACTAGTGGAAGACCTCAAGGGAATGAGATTTTATGGCCTTGTTCGAAGTGTAGAAATCGTTGTTGGGCAAGAAGAGATGTGGTCTATAAGCATATTTGAATGTCGATCATGTTAGTAAGTTTAGTGATATGGATTGGAAGATGTGGTACTCTTTATGTTGTGTTACAAACACATACATGCAATTGTCTAGTGTTACATTAAAGTGTGATGGATTTGATTAAGACATGTTATTGATTAATTAAAACACTTCTATTTATATAATTATATCTCGGTAGTTGATATATTTATTTGAGTTCAATTAGACTTAATTAGTATATATTTTTGTATTTTTTTTCAGCTTGAAGGCAATAAAGTCAATGAAGACAATCTCCATAGCTTCATCATTAAAATAGGTGTCATTCTATGTGATTTTTCACTTCTCATCTTGGCCAATATTCCTACCAGTCTCAATTTTTAATATGTTCCAAAAAGGATAATATAATTACCAAAATTCATAATATATTATAAATCAAAATATATTATAATTCACAGAGCTACATATAGTAAATATACCAAATTATCCCTCCTTCTTGACAATGGCATAACACCACTAGTGTGAGGAATAATTTTTTTTTCGTTATATCTCTATTTCTTTTAAAAAGTTTCAACACAGTGAAATGAAATTAGATTTTGAAAATTAATAATCAAGCTTAGTGTAAATATACGAAATGAAAAGTATGTACCACTGTGGAACACTTAAGATGATAATCAATAAATACAACCCACTGCTCTATGCTAAGTCCATCTGGAACATTCTTTATCAGGTCATTTCTGCTTAATAGTGGGTCATAAAATTCATTTTAGAGCTTGCATCTATACTCCCTCCATAGTTTGCCAATTTTGAATATAACATCTCTTTTAGAAAAATCTTCATGTACCTTGAAGCAAAAACAAGTCTTCAAATAATACAATAATTAGTCCACATATATATTCAAAAAATGAAATAAGAATGTACATATTTAATGTTGTATTGAATGTAGGGTCAATTACCTTCAGTGCATTCTCCCATACAATATCCTTGTAAGTATTAGACACAAATGACCAACTTTCAAAACTTATAGGAAACAATATATGATTTCCTACTAGTTGTCCACAAACTCCAACAAGCAAACCACATGCTTCTCCAATTGGTTGAAAGTTGTCATCATAGTTGACAACCACATGTAATCTAGTGGGCAAGTTATGACCATCCCTAAACTGTGGTAATGGAGATCCAAAAATGTGGTTGCAGATTCAGTCATTTGTTGGCGTGTACTTTGAGGCGTAGGCATTAAGTTGAACATAGTTCCCCACAAATGTGTTTGATTCATGTCCACTAATTTTCTTAAGCAAGTTCTTAATCCTCTTAGGCCTAGGCATATCTGCACATAAAAAGGAAAAAATAAAGTACAAAAACAAGATATAATAGTGCATATCAAAGTACGTAATCAAATACATGTGCAACTAATAATAGCCATACATGTGCAATTTTATTAACAGTGCAGTTGGACCAAACTTATTTTTACTCTATCATTGACTCATTTTCATGAAGTTTGTAATCATTGTTGTCATTGTTTAATAATTCATCATCTGCATCATCCCTAAACAATGGTAAATGTTCAGACTCGCTGAAAAACCGATTTAAGTCTTGTTGTGACATGGTTCCGGTTCACAAACTTCATTTCCTTCTCCCATATCATACAAGTCTTGTGGTTTCAAGTGGACAACAATTTTCCAATCCTTGTACTTCATCATTAACATAATACACCATTTCAGCTTATGAAGCTTTAATATATGGATCATGCTTCTCACGATCTCCTATGTGAATTAATCTTGAAAAATTAACAAAAGTAAAACCCCACGGATGCTTTCTAAACCCCTTATCCCTTGTGGTGTCAGCCCATTTACATTTGAACAATGTCACTTTAAAACGACCATAGTAATTCAGCTCAATTATATCTTCTAATTTCCTATAGTATGCCAAATCTTCTTCCCTAATGTTTTGATTTTTCCTACTTGCAACACATAATGTTGATGAAGTTAATTAAACTCCACTATTTTGGGTTTTTAACCCATGTGCTCGACTTTCGGTCCTAAACTTGAATCCATTTACATTGAAGGCAGGAAATCTTCTAGCATGTGAAGTCGGACCTTGAGATAGATACTTAAGATCACTTGACACTGTACTCGAAATGTCTGGGTTATTAATGTAAAAAAATAAGGATTAAATGTGTGAACATATGTTACAAACTTTAATTTCACAATTATAAAATTGTATTCTACGTACCCTTTGAGAAAACCAATTTATGAAATCCTTATTATCACTCCTTTCTATCTCTGTATTTGAAATTCTTCTCTCTCCAGACCTCATCCGCAAATGATCTTTAAATTCCTAAGAAAATAATCACAACCAACATGTTACTAATTATTCCATTAAAGACACATTTTCAATATAATTAAATTTATAGTTTGTGTTAATACTCACTCAATGAAAGGGGTAACTTGAGGGCAATTAAATAACACGTATCGATGTGCTTGAGTTCTTTGCATGGTTGATATCTCAAAAGTTGAAGAGACAGTTACTACTCTACCAATTAGTGGGAAAATGGTACTCAATTGTGGAATATTTGTATTACAAAAATCATCCACACGTGAAGGTTTATTATTTCTTGTCTTCCATATATTCAGAGTTAAAGGTGAGAAGCTCTTCAGCTAGGTATCCTTTAGAAATGGAACCTTTAGGTTGTGCCTTGTTTTGAACATATGATTTTAAATGTCCCAAATACCTATAAAATAATTTTTCAATTAGGATAACCAAACATCAAACGTAAAAAAAATTAAAATCTATGTGCGCCAGAAACATTTACCTTTTTATGGGATACATCCAACGATAATGAACTGGGCCTCCAAGTTTGGCCTCACCAACTAAGTGACAAGTTAAGTGAACCATAATTGTAAAAAAGGTAGGAGGGAACAACATTTCCATGTGGCAAAGAGTTTCAGTGATGCGGGACTAAAGTTTATCAAGATCGGTTTGACTTAAACTTTTGTCATCGGAAAAATGAGCATAGTTTTGCTACCACTATAGCCACATTGTTTGGTAAAACATTACATATGACAATAGTTAGTAAATGTTCCATAAGAATATGACAATCATGACTCTTGAGGCCAATAATCTTTCGAGCTTTCAAATCAATACATCTTGAAATATTACTTGAGTATCCATTTGACATTTTGACATTTTTTAGTATTTATAAAAACGTTTTTTTCTTTGGTTTTGACAATGAAAACAAACTTGGCTGAAATCTTCCTCTTTCATCTGGCCAAAGTTCCTTCCTTATACCCATTTCTTTAAGAACCTTTCGGGCTTTTAAATTATCTTTTGATTTCTTAGGGTCATTGAGTAACATATACAAAACATTGTCACAAACATTTTTCTCAATATGCATGACATCTATACAATGGCGTAACATGTTCGTCTCTCAATAAGGAAGGTAAAAATATATACTTATCTAATTTCATTGTTCTGCTCCAACAACTTCAACAACATTCTTTCCCTGAGCCTTTTTACTTGTATCCATAAGTTTTAATGGTTTTCCAAATGTAACACTGAGACCCTTAACTTGTTTAAATATGTCTGACCCTAACAAACGTTCTGGTGCTTCCCTTGGTTCAGTTCTTCTGTCAAAAAGAGAATGACTCAATATGAATTTATGCTCTTTATGTAACAAAACATCATAACAAAAAATTACTTATATAAATGCGTTAACTACATGAAATAGTTAACCAAAACCTACATTTACCAAACTAGAATTTTGGTAAATTTTGTGGATCAAACAAATAAAAATTTAATTTTGCAAGTACATGGATCATATAAGCACATCATACAAGCAACCAGTACCCTTGAAAACAAATTTGGATGCTTGAATATAAAATTAGATCCAAACCAATTTGCAAGATGGTTTTGATCGATTGTTGTCTCTATAAATTTCTTAACCATTCTATAAATAACCATTATCTAATAGAGAACATGTTGATCATGCAAACAATTGTAAAATACCATCAAACTTGTATTGTTGTACAAATACAACTCTTTTATGATATTCTAGCAACCAACTACACCATGTGAAGATACTATTTTGACCAATACCAGGTCCATTCTTTCTTCCAACTAAAATAAGCACATAATAGGCACTAAAATACCCACAAATAAGAACATTCTAATGATATTCATGCAACTAAAATACTCACAAATAAGTACATTGTTCTCATATAAGCACACAAAGATACATAAACTTCAAGGTATAATATGAGAGAAAAAGTATGTTATACTCAACTACAAGTTTATTCTGCATATATGTCTTTGTGCATAGCATGAACACTAGCTTAAAATCAGTTTAAAAAGACGAGATTAGTTTTTTACTGTTATTTTAGTTTATATTGATAATTTTTTTACTGTTAGTTGATAAATTAAAAGGTTAAAAGTAAAGTCAATCTAAAAAAGAGTACTAATTAGATTATTAATCTATAATTAAACATATTGAGGTACAGTTAAACCATAATATGAAAAAATAAAATATAATACTATTAATGTAATCTTTCTCTACTGTGTAAAAATCACGATGACATTGCAAAAGAAAAATGTTGAAATTTAAGCATTTAACATTAAAATTTCTATCATTATGTGAGGCGCATAATACCTTTTCATTTAGGAAAGTTAATGCTTTTTGTTCAGTAAAACCGAGCAAGAATAAAAAAAATAATTAAGACAGCTCCATGCACCAAAAGCAAAAATAAAACAAAAAATAAAAAAAAATTGTTCAATAGTGGAAGGCAAATTTACCCCACCATGCAAGTATGATAAATCATAATCGAAGTTCAAGGATGAACTCACAAGCAATGAAGATTCAAGCATTCAAAACACACACATGCATTAGTATAAAACGCACAAAATGAATCAAAAAGTCCAAAACATGTAAAATGAATATTTAAGTAGCAGTCTAATTACAACATAAATAGCAACTTCAACAACACATACAATAACTACATACCTCAATGTTGTTAAAAGTAGCAGTGAGCTCTTTGCCTTCATTATGATCAACTATAGCCCTACAATTCATTTTACAGAAAAATAAAAGCATAAGGACATTTACACAAAGCTTTACCAATATATCAAAATCATATTCAGTGCATTTTAGTCCACCCCTCAAATTGTATTTACCAATCCAATATATATTCAATCCAATTTCAAAATCATAGTCAATGCATTTCAGCCCATACCTCAAACTGTATTTAACAAAATATATATTCCACCCAATTTCAAAATCATATTCGACAAACATATATACACAGAGAAACGTATTGCTAACGACGTACCTCTGGCGATAAGAAGTGGTAATGGCGGCCATAAATTCCAATAAGAAGAATGAGAGGGGTGAAATGGTTTATGATGAGGGTCAGAATAGGGGTTTTTGGTGAGAGTGGGGAGAGGGGTTTTCGGTGTGAGTGAAAACAAGGTTTGCGAAGACACTATGAAGGGTTTCCGGTGAGAGTGCGAATGTGAAGGGTTACGGTGAGAGTGAGAAGATAAGGGTTGCAATGAGAACGGGAATGATTTTGCGGTGAAAACGACTGTGAGTGAGAAGAGAACGATTGCGGTGAGAGAAGGGAAATACGAAATGGGGCAAGGTGAGTGCCACGAGAGGTAATGTGCAGGGAATACAAAATAGGGCGATGAGAGTGAGGGTTTATGAAAGAGGTTCATTGACTGAGGAAAGTTAAGGTTCAGTGGGGAATACGAAAAAAAATTCAAAGAGGTATATTTTCAAATGGTGAAAAAGGGGAATACGAAAAAAAAAAAAACTTTAGGAAAGAGGAAGGTTACAGAGGGAACGAAACGCGAGAGATTTTTATTTCGAAGGATAATTATGGCGGTTCTACATACCACATTTCGAAGGGACATTATGGCGATTATGAAGTTGTCGTATTATACAACTAATTGTGTCGGTTTTTAATAACCGCCATATTATAACGGCCACCACATACATGTTTTTTTTTTATTATAGTGTAATTTCAAACTTACTTATTAATTAAGGTTTATTTTTTATTAATCATATTTTGAATGTATTTTTAAAAAAGATAATTTAAAAGAGATAATTTAAAAATGACAATTTATTAATTAATGCTACTAAACGATTTGAAGTGGAGAACATATTTTGGGATGATTCGATAAAGGTATCACAACTATTTTTAGTACTTTTTTCAGCATACAACATTCATATAATATTTCATGTACCTCTGATTTTTTTGGAAAAACAATTAGCATCTAAGTGGTATATAATTTATTAGAAGAATGATGGGGTGACAATTGTGTCAATAACATATGATTGGGACAACATGTGAGGTCCCTCGAACCATTAATCGTCTAAAGTATACGGGGTGGACCTATATGACGAACTTGAAGAAAGAAAGCCTTATGGAGCATCATTTGCTGCAACATTGAAGAAACGGTGTCTTATCCACCACAAATGGACTTATAATGTGTTGCACATTCTCAATCTGTATAATCTGGAATTACTTCTTTATCAAAGGATACCAAAAGAAAAGTTCTTATTATTGATGTTATAAATGTCCAATTTGATAAACTTACAACGGACTTGAAAAAAGTTGTTGATATTTAGTGCAAGAAATATGGTTGAACATCTTGTGGTTGATCCTCTATGGGATATTGGCGAAAAATCGATTTTGGTGTGATGAAACAAGAGCATAAGATAAAGAATATATATAACAAGAAAATTTGACATACAACACAAATCCGTATGTAAAACATAGTTACATACGGATTACATACGGACAAAAATTCGTATGTAAACTAGCGGATTAATATTATGAATACTAGCGGAAACACAGGCGTTAAAGCGCCTGTGCATCCACATTTTTTTATTATTACTATATTGTATATTATTATGTGTATTCATATCTTTTAAATGTAAAATATCACTAAGTAAAAATAAGATAGAAACATTTTCTCTCATCATTTATGAGTTTCAACCTACTATTATAATAATTAAGTTACAGTAAAAAATATATTAAACAAATTTAAATTTATAACACAATAAACATAACCAATTTTGATTTGTTTTTACTAACATAAAACTAAAAAAGAGAAATATAATAATGAAAAGAATGGTTCTATTATATATTTTAGTTACGTATCCCCATTCTCCACCGTTTATATTTTCTATGTTTTGTAGTTTCTTTTGTTTTCAGTAAGGTCTTCATATATGTTTATTGCCAATTTTAAAGCCTGATGTATCTCAATTCTGTTCAAAGTTTCTTTTGGCCAAGGTTTAGGTATCTTTGTATTTTTCTTTTGCAAGTGATATCTTTTTCAGCATCTTTTCCCTCTGCAGGTTTTCTTTCATTGGCTAGAATTTTTTTCTGTTGGTTTCATTTTTGGTTTTTAGTTTCAATCCCTTGGATTATAAATTATTGATGTCTGTATAGCTAGGTAAAGCATGAAATAAACAACTCTTCAACTCTCATAATTGCTTAGTTGCTCCTTTTCTCTTTACTTTTCTTTACATTGTTGATCTTATAAACTGCTTCATCCCCTGTGCAATGTTCCTTTTGCAGCTAACTGGTGAAACAGTGGGAGAAGTAGAGGTTGTAGCTGATATTGCCCAGTAATTGCCCAGGTACGCTATCTTTCAAGTCTTAAGGTTTTTTCTGAAAATTATATATAACATGACAATAATAAATATGTGTTTGGTCCATTTATATATAGATTTGTGTGAATAAAGAAGTGGAGATATTGATGGAAAGCAAGGTTTTGTGTAATGTGGTGGTGAAACCTGGATGGATCAAACCTTTGTTTTTGGAGTCATCGCAGTTCTTGAGTACATTTATGGATTATCGACCTACTGCAAAGTCTGAAATTGTTCTAAGTACATGATGTTTGAAGAATAATTATTGTATAAAACCAATAATGGTTTTATTTTCTTACCACGGATATGCATATATATGAAACCAGAAAACTCCTTATGGAAAGGAAATTGGATTATTGCTTTATGCTAATGCTTATAACTTGTTTCCTTAATTCGCCTACTTGTTTGACAATGATGGATGTGAAAATTAATTATTTAATTATTATTTCTTGAGCTTATTGTTTATTGTGAAATTGGATGGGTGATGCATGAATTGGAAAAGTTTGGAACTGAACTAATTGAATAAATTAGACACGAAATTGGGTAATTTGGCTAAAGAAAAATCTCAAGAAAAGAACTCTGAATTAATGCATATGTATTATATTCACGAAATGAATTTAATTATAATATCAAATTAAATAATATTATGAAATCAAATTAAAGTTTAATTATGATATGAAATTAAATAAT
>Ga0123341_1006725_pt1 | contig 10418 bp, 18 predicted proteins | sample Turbeapinknodule_FD_89959 | JGI IMG/M metagenome (GOLD analysis project Ga0123341, IMG submission 89959) | Root nodule microbial communities of legume samples collected from Mexico - Turtle bean Mexico pink nodule | ecosystem: Host-associated > Plants > Roots > Nodule | place: Mexico: Nepantla...
GCGATCCACCTCAAGAACCTGCAAAAGACAGAATGGCGCCGCTGCGGCCGATCACGCTCCGACGCCCAAGTCAGCGACTGAACCACCAATTACTAAGAGTAAAACTCAAGAACTCTTAAGGAATCGTGCAAAGTTCTCTCTCAGCGTACTCTCGTTCTCGCAGTTGTAAAGAAGTAATCTAAACGCGTGCGTAAGAGAGCATAACTCGAAATAGTTACAGTTACTCCGATTTGCCGCACCCATAACATGACCTAATTCGGAACAGTTACAGTTACTCCGATTAGTCGCACCCACAAGACAGCCTAACTCGGAATAGTTACAATTACTCTGATAAGCCGCACCCATAAGATGGTCTAAATTGGAACAACTATAGTTACTCCGAAAAACCGCACCCATAAGACGACCTAACTCAGAAAAGTTACAATTACTCCTTGTAGCCGTGGCCATAAGACGTCCTAACTCGAAATATATATAGTTACTCGGATTTGCCACACCCATAATATGACCTAACTCGAAACAGTTACAATTACTCCGATTAGCTGCACCAGAAGACAACCTAACTCGGAAAAGTTACAGTTACTCATATTAGCCGTACCCTCAAGACGGCCTAACACGAAACAGTTACAGTTACTCTGATTAGTCGCACCCATAAGACGACCTAGCTCAGACCAGTTACAGGTGCTCCGAAAACCCGCGCCAATAAGGTGGCCTTTACTCGGAACAGTTACAGTTACTTGGATTAGTTGCACCCATAAGACATCCTAACTGAGCAAAAATACAATTACTCTAATTAGCCCTATCCCACAAGTCCGCCTCACTCGGAAAAGTAACAGTTACTCCGATTAGGCGAACCCATAAGAAAGCCTAACTCGAAACATAAAAAATTACTTTGATTAGCCGCACCTATAAGACGACCTCACTCAGAACAGTTACAATTACTTCGATTAGCCGCACCCAGATGACGACCTAACTCGGAACATATATTGTTACTCCCATTAGCCAAACCCACAAGACAACCTAATTCAGAAAAGTTACAGTTACTTCGATCAACCGCACCCACAAGACGACCTGACTCGGATTAGGTACAATTACTTCGATTAAACGCACCCCTAACACGGTCTAACTAAAACAGATACAATTACTCCGATTGTTCCACCAATAAGATGACCTAGCTCATAACAGTTACAATTACATTGATTAGCCACAACCATAAGACAACCTTACTCAGAACAGTTACATTTATTCTGAAAAGTCGCGCCCATAAGATTGCCTAACTCGAAACAGTTACAGTTACTTCGATTAGTTGCACCCGTAAGACGACCTAACTCAGCAAAAATATCGTTACTTTAATTAGCCGTATCCCATAAGTCCGCCTAACTCGGAAGAGTTACAGTTACTCTGATTAGCCGAACCCATAAGAAAGCCTAACTCAGAACAAATACAATTACAGTGATTAGTCGCATCTTATGAGTCCACCTAAGTCGGAACAACTACAGTTACTCCGATTTTCCGCACCCATAAGACAACATAACTCAGAACAGATACCGTTAGTTCGATTAACCTCTCTTATTAGACGACCTAACTCAAAACAGTTACAGTTACTCCGATTAGCCGCACCCTGACAACTTAACTCGGAACAGTTACAATTACTCTAATTAGTCGCACCCACAAGACGACCTAACTAAGAACAAATACATTTATTCTGATTAGCTGTACCCATAAGACGACGTAATTTGAAACCGTTACAGTTACTCCGATTAGCCGCACCCTTAACACAACCTAACGAGGAAATGTTACAGTTACTCTATTTAGCCGCACTCACAAGACGGACTAACTCGGAACAATTACAGTTACTTCGATCGGCCTCACCAACAAGACGACCAAATTCAGAACAGCTACAGTCACTTCGTCTAGATGCACACACAAGAAAGGCCTAACTCGAAATAGTTATAATTATTCTAATTTGTCGCACCCATAAGACAGCCTGATTCAGAACTGTTACAGTCACTCTGATTAATTGCACCCTTAACACGGCCTAACTAAAACAAATACAATTATTTTGATTAGCCGCACCAATAAGATGACCTAACTCGGAACAGTTACAATTACTCTGATTAGGCGTACCCAAAGACGGCCTAACTCAGAGAAGTTACAGTTTCTCAGATTAGTTGCACCTATAAGACGATCAAACTCGGAACAATTACAGTTACTCCGATAAGCCACACCTATAAGACAACCTAATTCAGAACAGTTACAGTTACTTCGATTAGTCGCGCCTATAAGACGACCAAACTTGGAACATATACAGATTCTCTGATCAGTTGCACCTGTAAGAAGAACAAAGTCGGATCAACGCATAAGATGACCTAACTCGAAAGAGTTATAGTTACTCCGATTAAACGCGCCCATAAAACGGAAAAACTCGGTACAAATAGAATTACTCTTATTAACCTTGCCATTAAGACGACCAAACTCGGAACAATTATAGTTACTCCGATTAGCAGCACCTATAAGATGACTTAACTCAGAACAGTTATAGTTACCCTGATTAGCAGGGCCTAACCCACAAGAAGGGCCTAACTCGAAATAGTCACAATTATTTTTATTAGCTGCACCCATAAGACGGCCTAATTCGGAACATTTATAGTTACTTCGATTAATCGCACCCATAAGATGGCCTAACTTGGATTAGTTATAGTTATTCCGATTAGCCTCACCCTTAACACGACCTAACTTAAACATATACAATTACTCCGCTTAACCGCACCAATAAGATGACCTAACTCGGAATAGTTACAAGTACTCTGATTAGGCGTACCCATAAGACGACCTAACTCAAAATAGTTACAGTTACTACGATTAGCCACACGCATAAGACAATCTAACTCGAAACTGTAACAGTTACTCTGATTAGTCGCACCCAATAAGACGACCTAACTCGGAATAGTTACAATTACTCCAATAAGCCGTACCCATAAGACGACGTAACTGGAAATAGTTACAATTACTCTGATTAGCCGAACCCGTAACATGACCTTTTGGGAACAGATACAGTTACTTCGATTAGCCGCACCAATAAGATGACCTAACTGAGAAGAGTTATAGTTACTCTGGTTAGCCCCACACATAAGATGACCTAACTCTGAACAATTACAGTTAATCCGATTAGCATCACCCATAAGACGACCTAACTCAGAACAGCTACAGTTACTCCGATTAACCGCACCCATAAAACGGCCTAACTCGGAACACATACAGTTACTCCGATTACCTGCAACCAAAAAATGACCAAACTCGGAACAATTACAGTTGTTCTGATTAGGCACACCTATAAGATGACCTAACTAGAAACAGTTACAGTTCCTTCGATGAACCGCTCCCATTAGGTGGCCTGACTCAGAAAATAAACAATTACTCCGATTAGCAACACCCATAAGACGACCAAACTCAAAGCAGTTACAGATAATCCGATTAACCACACCCATAAGACGGCCTAACTCGGAACATATACAGTTTCTTCGAATAGTTGCACCTATAAGACGACCAAACTCGGAACAATTCCGTTACTCCGATTAGCCACACCTATAAGACGACCCAATTCGAAATAGTTACAATTACCTTTATTAGCGGCTCCTATAAGATCCCCTAACTCAGAATAGATATAGTTACTCCGATTAGCCGTACCAAAAAGATGACCAAACTCGAAACAATTACAGTTACTCCGTTAGCCACACTTGTAAAACAACCTAATCAGAATAGGTATAGTTACTTCGATTAGCCGCACCCATAAGAAGACCATACTCGAAAAAATTATAGGTACTCCGATTAGCAGCACGCATTAGACGACCTAACTCGAAACAGTTAGAGTTACTCAGATTAACCGCACCCATAAAACCTCCTAACTTGGTACAGATAGAGTTACTCTGATTAGCCTTTGACCATAAGAGACCAAACTAGTAACAATTACAGTTATTTTGATTAGCATCACCGATAAAACGACCTAACTCAGAACAGTTACAATTACTTCGAAACCACACCTATAAGACGACCAAACTCGGAACAGATACTGTCACTCCGATTACCCACACCCAAAAATTGACCAAACTGGAAACAATTACAGTTGCTCCGTTAGGCACACCTATAAGACGACCTAACTGAAAACATTTACACTTACTCTGATTAGCTACTCCCATTAGGCAGCCTAATTCGGAAAAGATCCAGTTACTATGATTAGTAACCCCCATAAGACGACCAAACTCAGAGCAGTCACAATTACTCCGATTAGCCGCACCCATAAAACGGCCTAACTCGAAACATATACACTTTCTCCGATTAGTTGCACCTATAAGACGACCAAACACAGAACAATTACAATTACTCCGATTAGCCACACCTATAAGATGACCTAGTTCAGAACTGTTACAGTTACATCAATTAGCTGATCCATAAGTGGCCTAACTCGGAACAGATACAGTTACTCCGATTAGCCGTACCCATAAGATGACCAAACACGGAACAATTACAGTTACTCTGATTAGCCACACTTGTAAGACGACCCAACTCGGAACAATTACAGTTACTCTGATTTGCCGCAACCATAAGACGGCCAAACTCAGAACTATTACAATTACTCTGATTAGCCACACCTGTAAGATGACCTAACTCGTAACAGTTACAGTTACTCTAATTAGCCGCATCAATAAGACGACCAAACTCGGCACAATTACAGTTACTCCGATTAGCAGCACACATAAGACAACCTAACTCAAAATAGTTATAGTTACTCCGTTTAACCATACCCATAAGACGACCTAATTCGGAACAATTACAGTTAAATCAATTAGTCGCTCCCATAAGACGACCAAACTCAGAACAATTACAGTTACACTCCTTAGCCATACTTTAAGACGACCTAACTCAGAACAGTTACAGTTACTTCGATTAGCCGCACTCAAAAGACGACCAAACTCATAACAATTACAATTACTCTGATTAGCAACACACATAAGATGACCTAACTCGAAACAGTTACAGTTACTCTGATTAACCACACCCATAAAACGACCTACCTCAGAACAGATAGAGTTACTCCGATTAGCCTTGCCCAAAAGAAGACCAAACTCGAAACAATTACAGTTAGTTTGATTAGCAACACCTTTAAGACGACTTAACTCGGAACAATTACAGTTAGTACGATTAGCTGCACCCAAAATGTGGCATAACTCAGAACAAATACAATTACTATGATTAGCCGCACCCATAAGATGGCCTAACTCAGAACAAATACAATTACTTTGATTAGGCGCACCCACAAGACGACCTAACTCGAAAATGTTACAATTACTCTGTTTAGCCACACCCATAAGACGACCTAACTCGAAACAATTACAGTTACTTCGATTAGACACAACCAATAGACGACCAAACTTAGAACAATTACAGTACTTTGATTAGCTGCACCCACAAGAAGGGTCTAACTCAAAATAGTTATAGTTACTCTGATTAGCCGCACCCATAAGAAGCCTAATTCAGAACATTTACAGTTACATCGATCAGCCGCACCCATAAGACGGCCTGACTGGGATTAACTACAGTTACTCCGATTAAATGCATCCATAAGGCGACCTAACTCGGAATAGTTACAGTTACTACAATGAGCGACACCCATTACACGACCTAACTCATTACAGTTACAGTTTCTCGGATTAGCCGCACCCATAAGACGACCTAACTTGGAAAAATTATAGTTACTCCAGTTAGCCACAACCATAAGGCGGCATAACTCAGAACAAATACAGTTATACTGATTAGTCGCTTCCCTTAAGTCCTCCTAACTCGGAACAGTTATAGTTATTCTGATTAGCTGCACCTAGAAGACGATCTAACTCGAAGCAGTTACAGTTACTCCGATTAGCCGCACCCATAAGACAACCAAACTCGAAACAACTACAATTACTCCGATTAGCCCCACCCATAACACGACCTAACTCAGAACAGTTACAGTTACTTCGATTAGCCACACCCATAAGATGGCCTAAGTAAACCAGATACAATTACTCTGATTAACTGCACCCTTAAGATGACCTAACTCGAAAAAGTTACAATTACTCTTATTAGTTGTACCCATAAGACGACCTAACTCGAAATAGTTACACTTACTCCGATTAGCTGTACCTAGAAGACGGCCTAACTCGAAACAGTTACAGTTACTCCAATTAGCCGCAACCACAAGACGACCTAACTCAGAATAGTTACAATTACTCCGATTAGCCAAACCCACAATGATGTGATTTGATTTTAGGATTTTTCATTTGATTAGTGACACTTTACTTAGATTTAGATTTTAGGAAAAATATAGGGGAGAAGCCTAAGGAAAATTTCCACTGGACATTAACTTAACAAGTGTTAAATAGATGTGAAGGTTCATTTCCATAAGGCCAAAGGAAAAACACAATTAATGGTGAGAATGAATGACAAATATAGGTGCGGAATTTAAGCAAACACAAGGGGAGCAATACATGGACCAAATTGAATTAAAGGAAACAAAAACAAGAACAAGACATATTTTGGAATTGAAAATAGGAATGGAAATGGAATAAAAAGAGATGAGTGAAAGGAAACATAGGAGTGGTGGAATTATGAATGAGCACGCCACTTGGATGGTGAATTGAATCCAAGATAAGTGTAGATGCCGCCACTTGAGAGCTCACAACACTCACAAGATAAGACCAATGGTTTAGAGAGAAAATGCTCACAAACTCTAACACAATTTGTGTATAGTAACTTTACTCTTCATTCAACATATCAATACATGAGGTAGACCTCCCTATTTATAGATTTAGGAGCCTTGGAGAAGAAGAAAAGAAGAAAAGAGGGTAGAATGGGAAAAGGGAAAAAGTGGGCAGCCATAGGGTTTGACTAAGTCAATCCCGTATTCAGGCTTATCCTTCTAGAAACTAGGTCAAAATGCCTTCAAATGGGCTAGGAACAAGCTAGAATGCTACCCACACCCCCTACTATGCTAAAGGCACTTTATTATAGCTTATTTATACTATTTGGACCCCTCATTTGAGCCCAATTTATTTCAACATTTTCTAAATATTTAAGAAGACTAATAGGAAGAACTTTAGGTGCTCCGGTCCTTGTCCATTCCTCCTACTGATGAGGTCTTCCCTTGATTGTTGAGATGACCCTTCATAGTTGGCATCCTTGGTCATCTTCTTGTGCATGTGGGTCGTATCACATAAGAAGGCCTAACTCATAACACTTATAGTTACTTGGAAAAGCCGCACCCATAAGACGACCTTACTAGCAACACTAACACTTACTCCGATTAGCCCCACCCATAAGTGGTTAATTCGGAACAGATACAATTACTCCAATTAGCCGCACCCAAAAGATGGCCTAACTCAGAATAGTTATAGTTACTTCGATTAGCTGTACCGAGAAGATGACCTAACTCGGAACAGTTACAGTTACTCCAATTAGCTGTACCCACAAGATGGCCAAACTCGAAACAGTTACAGTTATTCTGATTAGTCGCACTCAGTAGACGTCCTAACTCGGAACAGTTACAATTACTTTGACTAGTTGCACCCATAAAATGACCTATCTCGGAACAGCTATAGTTACTCTGATTAGACGCACCCATAAGACGACTTAACTCAAAAAAATACAATTAAAGTGATTAGCCGCATCTTATAAGTCGACCTAAGTCGGAGCAACAAACAATTACTCTGATTTGCCGCATCTATAAGACAGCCTAACTCGGAACAGATACAGTTACTCAAATTAATCACTCCCATAAGACAACATAACTTGGAACAATTACAGTTACTTCAATTAGCCGCACCCACAAGACAGCTTAACTCGAAACAGTTACAATTACCTCGATTAGCCGCACCCATAGGACAATGTAACTAGGAACAGTTACAGTTACTCCGATTAGCCGCACCCATAAGACATCCTAACTCGAAAATACTACAGTTACTCTGTTTAGCCGGACCCACAAGATGGAATAACTCAGAACAGTCACAGTTACTCCGATTAGCCTCACCCGCTATATGACTAAACTCAGAACAGTTACAGTTACTCCAATTAGCTACAACCTCAAAAAGGGCCTAACACGGAATAGTTACAGTCATTCTAATTAGCCGCACCCATAAGACGACCTGATTCAGAACAATTACAGTTACTCCAATTTGCCGCACCCTTAACACAACCTAACTAAAACAGATACAATTACTCTGATTAGCCGCACCAATAAGATGACCTAACTTAGAACAATTACAGTTACTTCGATTAGGCGTACCCATAAGATGGCCTAACTCAGAACAGTTACAGTTACTATGATTAGCCGCTCCATAAGACGACCTAACTCGAAAAAGTTACAATTACTCCGATGAGCGATACCCATTACACGGTCTAACTCAGAAAAATTACAGTTACTCCTATTAGCCACACCCATAAGATGACCTAACTTAGAAAAGTTACAGTTACTCCGATTAGACCCTCCCATAAGATGACCTAACTCGGAATAGTTACAGTTACTCCTATTTGTCGCATCCATAAAACGACATAACTCGAAACTGTTACAATTACTCAGATTAGTCGCACCAATATGACGGCCTAACTCGGAACAGTTATAGTTAATCTGATTAGCCGCACTTATAAGACGACCTAACTCGAAACATATACAATTAATTTGATTAGCCACACCCATAAGACAAACGAACTCGGAACAGTTACAGTTACTATAAGTAGCCGCACTCCAAGTCTACCCATTAAGAAACTGAGCGACTCCTTGCTGAAACGAACATAGCTGCTGCAAACCAACCTCAAGAGGTTGTAGCAGAAAAAGAGAGGCTTTCGGTTGAGGTTTCCAACCTTAAGGAGAAGTTCGCCAAGGAAACTGAAGGGTGCAAACAAGACGCTGCCTAAACCTACTTTGAGGGATTTGAGGGGGCATAGAACAAGCTTCAGGACTTCATCCCAGTATTGATTTCTCCCAACTTGGCCCGGGTAAAACCGTGGTCAATGGGCAACTGGTAGAGGAGTACCCTTACCTTCACTCTACTTATAAAACCCATAGTACTTTGAACAATGTTACGCCTTTTTAATTACGAGAACTTCTTTATTGATGTGAGTTGAGTTTCGGATTGTTCATTTTTGTTAAATCAAGTGTGATCAAAGCTTTGAAGAATCCAAATCCTAGCGTTTGATGGAAGGGTGGAGTTTCCTGAAGTTGCTGATGTGTTTTAGAATAGGATCTCGGGTAGTTTATCTTTGTAATCCACTCTTTGTTGAATCTAAAGCTTAAGTGTTTTCAAATCTTTGAAGTTTAAAGTGTTTTTCAAACTAAGTGAAAAACAACCTGTTGTTTTGTCGAAACAATCGATTGTTTTATACTTAGGTATTTTTGAAAAAGTTTGAAAACTGTTTTGGATGGTTGACTTGATGTCAAACCAAAACAACCGATTGGTTCGCTCTTTCAACCAATTGTTTGTTTGAAATCCTAACAGAAACAGTTTTGTTAGTTAAGTAAGCTTTAAAAGATTTTATAACTGAATACGCTCCTGATTTAAATGCTTTGACCAAGATTTTAAAACTATAAATAGTTTGTTAATATTTTATAACAAACAACAAGAAAGAAAAACAGATTTGATTTTTCAAAGAGCTTTTCAAAGATTTGAGTTTTCACTTTGAGCATTGATTATTCAAAAGAGAAGTGGAATGGGATTACTCTGTATTGATTTCAGTTCATTCTGTAACAAGTGTAATTCGTTCTAAGAAATTCGTACATTCTGGTGTTGTAAAGCCAAGAAGGGTTGTGTGCTCTTGAGGTTGTCAAGATCAACATTCTTGGTGTGTGTGGTGAGCCAAAGGAAGTGTGTTTCTTGAGGGGATCAAGGTCACTTCTTTGGTGGTGTGTGTATGTAATCTAGTTTTGATTACTTAGTGGATTCTTAGTGATTTTTGGGAAACTGGATGTAGCTCTTGGTTTAAGAGTGAACAAGTATAAACTGTTTGTGCATCTCTTTCTTCCTTAAACTCTTTCAATTCAGTTGTTGTTATTTTTACTGGTATAGACAACCGATTGTTTTTCTGGTGCTTTACTGTTTTGAGCTTTGTTTCTTGTTTTAATCTGGTTCTGATGGAAAAACGTTCTTCTTCTATTAGTGATCTTTATAATTTCTTCTTTGGATGAATGATGAAGGAGATATGATGAGCGAAAGCATTAAAGAAACTCAAGCGAAGTTTCCATGGATTGAAGTGGAGTTAGGAATTTCAGAGAGTGAGTGATGGAGATCAAGCTCAAGTGGACATGGAGGCCAATCATCAAGAGCAAGAAGAGGTTGAGGCTCAAATGGAGGACGCTCATGGAGTTCAAAGCCCACCTCAAAGGCTTACAAGGAGCA
>Ga0123341_1006726_pt1 | contig 10417 bp, 9 predicted proteins | sample Turbeapinknodule_FD_89959 | JGI IMG/M metagenome (GOLD analysis project Ga0123341, IMG submission 89959) | Root nodule microbial communities of legume samples collected from Mexico - Turtle bean Mexico pink nodule | ecosystem: Host-associated > Plants > Roots > Nodule | place: Mexico: Nepantla...
TATATATATCATCATCATCATCTCTTATACCTAACTGAAAAAAAATCAAATCTAAATTTAAATTATATCCATTAAATGGAGTTTGTTTTTATTTCCCATTCCTATTTAAAATCAAATCTAAATGATATACATTATATTTTTAATCAATATTCTTAAGGAAGAGGGGATTTTTTTAGTTTTCCATGAATATGAAAGTTTGTTTCTCACATTTGTTTTACCTTTTAAAAAATAATATTTATGCAGAAAATAAAATCATACTTTTCAGAAATATTTTTTGGCCAAATTTCTATAAAAAAAATATATTTTTATGGAAGGTGAGAAACTAACCTTTCCTAATTATTATATAAATTTTATTTTACAAATATACTGTATTTGTAACAGCACTTTTTTTAAAAAGGAGAAATAGTGTTTCCGGATCACTTTCTTCTTTCTTCCAAATCTCTTTCTTTCTCTACCAACTTCTCTCCTCTTCCTTCTCTCTTAATTTCTCACTTCATACCTCATCTATTTTAGAATCTGATCATACCACGCTGTAGCAGAGGAGTTAAAGAACATTTCTACCCAGACTGAATTTTTAGTATTTCTATAATATACTGAATTTTTGTTCTATTTGGATAACTTGCATCAGGCCCGTAAATCTTGAAGCTTATCCAGACGGTGGGAAATAAAATTCTAGAAGTTGCTTGGAAAGCAAGCAATTAAGGTAAGGGAAGCTAAATTTAATTTTTAATAGAACCCTAGGCTAGAAGATCTGGATGTGGAAGGGACGTGGTTCCAATATTCAATTTCTCTTGTAAGGATGTTGTGTGTTTATATATATTGGGTTCTTTGTTTATATATGATTTAAATTTGTGGAAATATTCGGTTTTGATGATTTAGTATTAAAGTGTTATTTTTTTATGTCAAATAGACTTTTGAATATTTTGGATCACTTTTTGAATGATATTGTATGACGAAATGGTATGGAATTGAATTCATACATTTGGGATAATGTAGGGACTGATGTTCGTTGTGTATTAAGTATTGATGTCGGGATAATGTATGGACTGATGTTTGCTGTGTATTAAGTATTGATGCCTATGTGGTAACAGTACATAGACTAAGATATCAGGTGGTAGGTGGTGAGAAGCTGATGGGGGAGTTCATGCACACCGTGACATATGAGATGCACGGCTTGGGTTGTATTGAACTTACCTTGATCCTTTATGTTGGATTCACGGGTAATCTTTGGATAAGGTGTTAGTCTTTGGTAGGACTTACTTAATATGGGTCTTCCGAAAGACGTTGTTTGTTGAATATTCTGGATGTGTAGATCCATGTGAGATCTATGTGATTGTTTTATTGTTGAGATTTGAAGAAAAATGAATAATTTGATAAATTTATCATGTAATTTGGTTTTCTCTTTGGATTTAAGTGTATATATTATAAAATTATATTTTCAGTAGCTTACCCTTACTTTTCTTGCTATGTTTGAACTGAGATGACTGTACTATGTACACGAGCAGATGACCATACAGGTGCAGGAGAGCCTTAGAGGTTTTAGAGTTTTATTTTGAGCTGTAGATATGTAAATATTTGTATTTCTATAAATCCTAATCATGTATTAGAAATGTTTTGAAAAACTCCAAATTTGTATAGAAACTAGTAAAACTTTTATTGTAATAGTTATATGTAAATTATGAGGTGTTACAGTATTTCTGTTATTAGATCATTTAACGTCGTAATATATTGTTTTGTATTTATAAAAAATTATGTAAATACTCCTAAGGCATTTACTGTTGTTTACGGGTAAATATAGTTGTGAGATAAATTGAAAATTGAAAATTAAATTTTATTGAATAATGGTATATTCAAAGTATGCATATGATATATGATATAGTATTATATACGGGCTTAACCATTTAAATGTATACCACATAAATTTGAATAAAAAATAACACTCACTGAAAGTATATATTACATTATATCTTAAACGAGGTTTAATCTCACCGCACTCTTCCCGTAAAATCCATTGGCAATATGGATCTATCAACAAATTAAAGTAATTTTAATATATTTATAAGACACCTCAAATTAAGTTTAAGATAAACAAAATTCAAAGTAAAAAATTTAAATACAAAGTTGTGAAGGTTCAACGTGATGATGTTTTGTTCATAAGATAATAATTGAGTTTAACAAATCATATAGGAGGTAAGTGTTTCATCTAACCGACAATATAACACTCTTCAATCTTGTTTTACATCTGACATACATGATAAACATATATAAAATGAAAATATAAATGTTTTATTCTATATTGTAAGAAATGTATGCTATTTCGTTTGATCAAAGAGATCCATTAGCTACAAGTAGAATTCACATAAGGAGATTTATTTGATAAAGAGTTAAGGTTGCTTTTCTTCTACAAATCCTGACACTAGCATTATCAACTTTGGAAATACTCTCTACTTCGTATGACACTACACTTTAGACAAGTTTAAGCAAATACACATTGTCCAAGAGATTAGCACACCCAACTATTTGGATTTTACATTAAAGAAGAAAAAAACAATTAATGTTATATGAAGTGCATTTAATCCATTCAAGTTAAGCAATTATACGTCTTTAGTCGATTATCCTCTCCAATAAGCTTCAATATGATCAATTAATGACCATTTATATAACTTCTTCATCTTAGCCAGTAGTGACTGTTTGGTAAAGAATAGTCAAGAGTGGTTGTTGTTCAAAGAATATTCAGTTAAGCCAGGAGTAGTTGGAGTCAAGAATACGCATTTAGGTTAAGAGTGACTAGAGTCAAGAATACTCAGTTTAGGGTTGGGATACCCCTGAAGTATCCCTTTTATTTTATTTATTCATTGCTGATAAAAAAAAAAATACTCAGTTAAGCTAGGAGTCGTTGGAGTCAATAATACTCAATTAAGTCAAAAGTGGTTGGAGTCAAGAATACTCATTTAAGTCAGGAGTGACTTAAGTCAAGAATATCCAAGGGATTAACCAAGAATTGCTACGAGTCCAAACAATACTCTCGTTGTATTTACATTATTTGTCTTATTAGTGTAATTCAATCAGTTGATTAAGAACTAGATGTAGTCTGCTTGGTTAGACAAACTTGTATAAAAAGATAATGTGTTTTCTCTCTTTCTCATTATCTTTTTACATTGTATGATATCTTCATCTACATAAATCAAGGAGGAAGTGTTATTTTTAAAACACATACAACCAGTATGTTTTTAATTAAATTAATTATTTCAGTTGTAGAGCTTCGTTTGATACTTCTCATTATATATGCAAATAAATGCTACCAATTGATAACTTAATAGATAAAACCATCGTCTAAATATTTCCTATCAGACAATATTTACGAAAACTGCTTAAAATTTTTAGAAATTCAATGATATATTATTATTGTGTTTTCCTATTTTATCAAAAGTGTATTAAACATTAAATTAAATAATAAAATATAAATAGATTCAAAACAACATATAACGTTATCAAATTTATTCATCAATTATGTTTGATCGCGTCTTTTATATGATAAGTTTTTTCAATTTTTCACTCTAAACTCTAAAATATACAAATAAAAAAAACAATTTCTTTAATTCATCATAAATAATAAATTAAAAAAAAATTATAATATATTAAAAATTTAATTCAAACTTTAGAAATATTTGTTTGTAAGTTTCACTTCAAATTCAAGCAACCAATTATGGTATAAATAAAAAAAATACACATTATTTGGAAGAATATAAGTGCAATATTTATTAAGACAATAACCTGTACTAAAACATATTCAGATGTCACAAATCTAATTTGGATACTTAAAGTGGTACATGCCAATAATCCAAGATTTGGAAACCTTACTTGATTTCTTTTTCAATAATACAGAATATCAAAATTTAGATATGTCAAAGAAAGTTTTCAGCTAGTTTAAGTAGGCATCGATAACTATCATTTGGGCTTGATTATTATTCTCAAATTTGATAAACTCTTGCATTATTTACCCAAAATATAAAAAAATAAGGAATAAAATAAATAATTGAAATGTTATGGATGCATAATATGTGATGCATTGCGAGTATTAAAAAAAAACATATAATTTCACATTACTTAGTTTTCACACTTTTAAAGAGTTTAAATATAATGACTATCCATATACTTTCAAAGTGAATAACAAAGGATGTGAACCTCACATGCATAAAATTGTGGATCTGATTTGATTTTTTGTGCATGTTCAGTTCATTCCCCCACCAATTCTCCCGTGTGCAATAATGAGGTCCAAGTCTTTTTTGTCACTTGGGTAATTATTTAATTTCATTTTTTTAGTTAGTACCTTATCTGGTTTTTTTATTTTTTTCCTTGCAAGCATTGGATCTTAGTTTATAGATTTTTTTCTTCCACATTACATTAACGTTGATTTGTGGGATTCTTAACATTCATGTTAATATGAACATTATCTCTTTTTTTTTTGCAATGTTCATCATATTCTATTGTAACCTAGAGGATTGTGAGAATGTGTAACTATGTCGGTCAACTCTCCACTTCCTATAAATAGGTGTCTCTTCTCTTAAGGGATGACAAATGAACTCGTTCCGCGGGTATTGTCTGAACTCGTCTTGATTTTAATGGGAAATCCCCTCATTAATTGAGTACGAGTATGAGTATATGTAATACACGATTTTTTAAATTGGATGTGGGGACGGGGATGAATATGTGTATATTTGCTCTATCCCCGTCCCCATACATGTCCAATGTTAATCCTTGTCCTCATATTCATTCTCATTTTAAAATACTAAAACATTTTTTAATTTATTAAGTAGCCTAAAAAAATTATATTAACTTTTCTTTAGTCCTTAGTTTTGTAACTTATTTATAGGTCATACATTTGATCAATTTTACTATTTTTTATACTTATTTGACCTTTATCCAATTATTATTTTATACTTTCATTTGATATTTATACAATTTTAATTTCTTTTTTAATATTTGACATTGGAGAAAACACCCGCCCCGTTGTCATCCCAACTTCTCTCTTTCAAATCACACCTTCATTTATTCCCTTATCTTTTCCTATCTTGGGTTCTCTCTCTTGTGAGTTCTTGCTAGTTTCGTGATTCTTGGTACCACCTGAGAAGTTCTTGTTGTACCTAGGGACTTATGATGCATATTGCGGATAAGTCCTTAACTCATCCACGCCTCAAGAAATTTTCTTGCTCATGTTTTCATCCATTTTTTACTACAATCTTAAGAACTTATGGCTGACAACATGGAGATCAACACCAACTCTACATTGGAGAAGCCAAACAATGTTGTTGTGACATAAACTATTTTTGTGAAACTATTTTTGAATGTTTCAAAGATTGATGTTTGCATTGGTCAAAACTTATGACGTTAACATAAATGTGCGTCTATCTATCAAAGATGCATGGAGTTGCTTTCGCTCTTACAACTTCCAAACCCTACTCCAATATATATGTAAAATATATTAAAGATTAGTTACATGTGAATAACGTACATCATAACATTTTTCTTAACGATTTGTTCCGTGTGTATTGATCCTAATAGGAAGTCAAAGGTATTTAAGCTCTTATTCTTAAATACATTGTCGAAGATGTGGCCCTTCAAAGGTTTATTATAGGAAATCATTATCGTTGAGAGATGATTGAAAATAAGGACATCAAGATACAGATAAACAAATACCACAAAATACTTGAAGATATTAAAGCAAAAAACATTTCCCTACCCGATGAATTCATTTTATAATTGTTGATCAAAAATCTTCTACAATCCTAGATTGACAACAAACAACTAAAGCACAAACAAAAATAGATGTCATTCTTATATCTTATATTGATATCATCTTAAAGATACCAATATAAATGAATGTGTTGTTGCAAGGGCTAAGACATTATTTTCTAAGGCAAATATGGTAGAAGACAAATCAAATAAAAAACGTATGAGATAAAACTTGATCACAAGAAATAAAATATTTAAATTTTCTCGTCTAATGGATATAACTCCTACTTCAAGAAGAAAGGAACCTGTTTTGTTTGTGAAAATTCATGTCATCATGCACCTTAGTTTATACATAGAGTCAAGAATAACAATTATCCTAAGGTAAATTTAGTTGAAGGGAAAGAAATAATTGCTACAATAATTTCTCAAGTGAACATTGTGACCAATGTGAGCAAATGAGTGGTAGACTTTGAGCCTACCAGACAAGTCTATGCAAACAAAAATGTTTATGCCTCCTACAATAGTGCAAGGGATTGAGGTCAACTTTGGTTCTACGAAAAGGAAGAGTTCTTCTGAAGCTTACATATGAAAGACTTTGACTTTAAGCGACGTGTTACATGGGCCATCTATTAGAGTTAATTTAATCTTTGTAGGATTGTTGGGAAATGTTGGGATTAAAGTGTCATTTGAGTCTAACAATATTGTGATGACAGAGAATAATGTATTTAGGGGGGTGAGATATTGTGATCAAGGTCTCTTTGTAGTTAACATTTATGAAGTTGTTAATGAATCTGCATCTAGATCTTTTACTTATATTGTTGATTTTTATGATGTGTGGCATGCTAGATTAGGACATGTAAGTTCTCTATGTTATTAAATTTCAAAAAGTAAGATTAATTAATATGCATGACAAAAAAAGTAGAAAATATGATATATGTGTAAAATCTAAAATAATCAAGAAAACATGTTATTCTACGAATAGTCAAACTGAACTCCTTGATTTAATTCATACTAATCTTGCTGACTTAAAACAAACCATATCTAATGGTAGTCAAAATTATTGTGTAACCTTTATAAATTATTATATTGGATATTAAAGTGTACCTAATAAAAAATAAGGATGAAGCATTTAACTTACAAAATAGAAGTAGAAAATCAATTAAATAGAAAAATTCAAAGGATTAGATTAGATAGAGGTGGTGAATATGTTTTATTTAATAATTATTGTATAAAGGAAAGTATTATTCATGAAGTAACCTCACCATATTCAACCGAATCTAATGAAGTAGCTGAGAGGAAAATAATATTCTTATGAAAATGATGAATGTTATGTTTATTAGTTCTAGTGCTCCTGATAATATTTGGGGAGAAACCCTTCTTACAACATGTTTTTTACAAAATAGAATAACACATAAGAAAATTGGTAAAACACCTTATGAGTTTGTAAAAGTTACCAACCTAATCTTAAATAGCTAAGAGTGTGGGAGTGTCCAACTAAATTATGTTACCTTATCCTAAGAAAAGAAAAATTGGTTCTAAAACTCTTGATTGTATGTTTTTAGGCTATTTGGAACATAGTATTGCCTATAGATTTTCTGTTCTTAAAAATGATGTAATTGATTGTAATACTATAATTGAGACGAAAAATGTAAGTTCTTTGAGCATATTTTTCATTCAAAAGTTAATGAAAAACATATGAACATCCTATAAATATTATTATTGATGTCATGTGTGGGGATTTAAGGAGAAGAAAAAGACAAAAAACATTTTTGGAGATGATTTTTTTCACTCACCTAGTTGAAAATGATCCAAAAAGTTTTTTAGAAACTACTAGTGCTTCTTATGCAAAATAATGGTATAAGACCATTAGAACTAAAATTGATTAAATCAAGAAAAATAATACTTGAACTTTAGTATATTTGCCTAAAGGAGGAAATCTCATTGGTCATAAGTGGATCTTTATGAAAAAGTATCATCCTAATAGACCCATAGAAAAATATAAGGCAAAACCATGGCAAAATATTTTAGTCAAAAACTCAACATAGATACTTTTGATAATTTTTCTCCAGATATCAGGATTTCCTCTATTCGAGTATTGTTAGCTCTAGAATTTATCCTTAAGTTCATTATTTATCAAATGGATGTTAAGACAACCTTTTATAATGGTGAACTAGAGGAAGAATTTTATATGACCCAACCTGAAGGGTGTGTAGTTCTTGGCAAGAGAAAAAAGTATGCAAACTTTTAAAATTGTTATATGGGCTAAAATAGACACCAAAATAATGGCATGAAAATCTCAATAATGTTTTACTTTGTGATGGTTTTTGTACTAACAATGTTGATAAATGAGTGTACACTAAATCTGAAAAAAGGTGAGTGCATCATTATAGCTTATATGCTTATTTGTGGGGATCTAAGTTTGAAATGAAAAACACATGTGAAGCAAGTTAATTTTATAAGTTAGAGTCGTAAAGAAGTAACATAGTATATTACTATCCCAAAAGCAACATACCAATAAACTTCATACGAAGTTTGACTATTATGACTTTTAGCCATTAAGTAGCCTTTATGATGCTAGCTTTAAATTAAAAAAAAAAACAGAGAGGAATCAATTTCTCAACCTAACCTAAGTATGCCCAAATAATTGAGAGCTTATTACATTTAATGAGCTTTTATAGACCATTGGTAACTCTCCGTTTTTCAGTATTTTTCTAGACCAATATAATTTCCTTGAGGTGTCTTTTATTATTATTTTTTTATTTTAGATTAGATTGTATTTTCTTCAAAATATTAAAGTTTTTACAAAAAGAACATCATACAAATTGCATTTTACAGCCTAAATTTTGCTTGATTTGTCTAATGAGTGTTTTGATAATTTGAAGGAATAATTTTTTGAACTAATTTTGACCTTTAATTTTGACCTTGAAATCTTAAATGATGATATTGAAGTGATGAAGATTGGAAACCGAAACTTAAAAGAGCAAAAAAATATGCAAAAACATGCAATAAATGATAAAAAATTCTTGGTCAACCTGCACTAGACGGTCAACACTAAATATGAAGAAAGAACACTAAATATGAAGAAAGAAGCTGACATTCATTTAGTTAGTTTTAGACGATTTTTGGGCCCGATTGAAAAGCCCATTCAATTGTAAAGATTAGAAATTCTATAAATAGAGTAGAAGTAACACTAACACACTGAGACACTTAGATACTTAGTTGGTTAGTAGATGCGACAATTTTAGTTTTATGTTGTATGACATTTTGAGATCCAAATAATTTATTTAAGTTTATCTTCTTCATTCCTGTTTCTTATTCTCTTTACTTTTCGCAATTTCTCACTTCTTCTTTTGAAAAAATTATGGAAAAGGGTTTCAGCTATTTGAACACCTTGTTAGACGTTGCTCTATTTTAAAGTTTTTCTCTTCAAAGTCTTTAAAAATTATGTTTTCGACTGAAAATAGGTTTTTAAGGACATATGAAACAACTGATTATATGCTTCTTCATTATCAAGGAATCCAAATTTAGGTCCATTAGATTTGAAGTAGAAGAAAAATGAACCATGGTTTCGATCCTTGTTTTTCATTGTTGAATTGTGTTCTACTTTTCTTTATTGCATTTCTATTAAATTCATGTTGGTTTACATTTTTTTTCATTTATATTTGAATTTTTTACATTTTCCTTTCACTTTTAATACATTCTAAAGCATTCTTAGTTTACATTTCATCATGCCTTATTTTACGATATAGTTTTTGCATTTCTACAATTTACAATTCCCTCAATTTATCTTTGTGCCCTTTATGTTTCCAACCCTTTATATTTCATGCAATTTACTTTTTGTTCATTTACATTTCTCACACAATTTCATTTTCTTGCAATTTACTTTTCACATTCTCACTTTTATTATTTTTCGTTCTCTATAAATTGAACTATTACATAGTCTAGTTAACGATGGTTAACTAAGGAGTTTAATAGTTATACTTAGTTTTTTTTAATTTATTTTAATTTCTTTTAGTTAATTTGTTTTTACATCAAACGCTTTTGTTGGGTCTATTAGTGTCTAAGTTCAAGAGGGGAGGGGTGAATTGAGCTTATAAAATTTTCGCAAGAACACATAATTTTCAGTATTCCAGAGGCAAAAAGAACAGATTGTTTTTACATGAAACAGATTGATTCTTCAGAGCAGTCTTGGCACAATTTGAATTTGTTCAATGTAAAAATGTGATCAACAGAGAATTTTAACAAAATCAGATCAGCTTAATATTGTGAGGATGAAGGATACAACTATGCTTAGAAATCAAACAAAATTACTCAACACAAGGTTTTAAGAAGAATGATTCTTTATCAGATTTTAATGAATGGACAGTTTGTTCACTAATCACTTAAACCATCATATACAACAACCTTGTTTATGATCAGAGAACTTTAACAAATCAGGAAGAACAGTTTTTACTCAAACCCAAAATTAACAGATTCAATTTCAAAAGAACAGATTTAGTTCTTGACAGAAATAAGCAAAACCAGAAACGAGTGCAGGGATGAGAAGAAAAGACACACAAGGTTTTATACTGGTTCACTCATGCAGAGCTACATCCAGTCTCACCTTACCCCAAGGTGGAATCCACTAAAAAACAGTACCAATTACTTACAAACACAGCAGTTCTTGAACACTACAAGAACAACA
>Ga0123341_1006727_pt1 | contig 10416 bp, 10 predicted proteins | sample Turbeapinknodule_FD_89959 | JGI IMG/M metagenome (GOLD analysis project Ga0123341, IMG submission 89959) | Root nodule microbial communities of legume samples collected from Mexico - Turtle bean Mexico pink nodule | ecosystem: Host-associated > Plants > Roots > Nodule | place: Mexico: Nepantla...
ATTATAATGGTTGTTTAAAGCTGTACAAATCAAATAAAATCAAATCACTAACAAATCTCTCCTAATAAATATAAATGGAATCTGCACTTAATTACAGCATAATTCTCCTGATTATGCAACACATATTTATTTATAATGAGAGAATAATTGAATAAGGATACTATCACTTTGAGTCCCAAAACAATAGTTAAACAATGTTTCAAAGAATTGCTATTTACATAAAGATATGGTTTTTGACACATCCCAAAATGGCCTTGTAATTTGTTTAGTTTCATGACCTTGATTTTGCAGATTTATGGGCTGAAAACACTGGTGAAGGTTTCTTTGCATTATGAAGGAAGTCATGTTAAGCGCAATATTAATGGATTGTTGGACATTTTGTCAAGAATGCTACAAGAAAGTGATAATTTCGTTAATATAACTGCTAGCTCCTGGTATAACTTCTATATTTCTGTAGGTCAATTTTATGTATGCCTATCTTTGGGTACAATGCTTTCTTCTTCATTTTCCACTTCTTTGATAAAGTTGATTCCTTGTTTTTACTTACAAAAACCTTGTTTTTTGTTGTTTTCAATTATTTTTTATGAAACATATGCTAGGCATCACTATCAGACTTTCTTGTTTTCAATTTGTTTTACTTACAAATATAAAAAATCATAATGGTCAGATGTTAGTGTAGCAGTTAGAAAGTCATAGATTTGAACTTTTATGCTGTTGTACCAAATAAATTTGAGTGTTATTCTTGGCTTACTTTTTGTGTTTATACAACATCACTTTTTTGTTTTGCTCTTGTATAATAAATATCCATATTATTTCTTTTAAATTCCTAAAACTTAGTGCAGTTCAGCTGGTTCATATAGAATAAGATTCACATACTAAGGATTTCATATTAATCAACTTTGAAATTGTATGTTACAACAATCTATAGTTGATAATTGTTATTTTGCAAAGTTTAGAAGACCTTTAGAAGTCTTGTAGTGAATAGTTACTAATTTAAGTTATGTTCTTGATTATTTTTATCTTTTCTCTCTCTCTCTCTCTCTCTCTCTCTCTCTCTCTCTCTGCATTGAACTGTTAACATTCATGTGTTAAACTTGCTTATAAATTTTGTTGTGTTTATTGCATGTAGTGAAAATGATAAGGCTCATATTAGATTAGCTGCGGCAAAGGCAATCATTCGTCTTGCTAGAAAGTGGGATTTACATATTACTCCTCAGATTTTTCAGTTTTGTATATTGATTGCAAAGGTATGTATATTGAACTGTCTACATATGAAATAATTCAGTTGGTAGAGGAAGTAGATGAAATTTTAAAGTTGATGACAACATTAATAAAAATTGCTTAGTTTCTAAAATACTAAATTCAATATTGAGATATAGTAACATTAAATTATTAAAAAACACAATACCTTTCAAGATGTTTATAACATTGGCTTAAATAATACAAGAATTCTATTCATCTATTGCTACAATAATAGCTTCTTTGTCTTAAGAGTTGGAAATTATAGTTTCTTTTATTCTTTCAAGAAATTTGGCTCGCTCCAATGAGCACTAAATGGACTATAGTCAAATGCCTATTAAAAGGTGGACTTGTCTAAGTTGAATCATATTCTTGAGGTGGGAAGAATAATTGTTTCTTGTGCATTATTGAATGATTAAAACACTTGTAGTTATAGATGAGGGATAAATTAATTCCATAAGTTTGTGCATTAATTAGGAAAACCAAATGAAAAGAAAAGAAAATAAGGAGAGAGGAAAATACTATCTTATCAAATCTCTAAACATATTGTCAACACTCTCATTCAAGCTAAAAATTATCATATGCTTCTAGCCTATTACTAACATATCCAATTGAGGACCTTGTCAAGATTTATAGTGAAAACATGTAACTCCTTTCTTATACTTGTTTCCATGCTTGAACTTAGTTGAAGTTTGGCACATTTCTCTTGTAAGTTTCAAGACTAAGTCCACATGTTCTTCCTTTTTATATTCATTTTTTAGATAAATTAAATTTGTATCCTCAATATGCAAAGTTGATCCAACTTGTCCTGACTTTTATCCTCGTGTTCTTCTCTATATATTCATTTTTTTATCATTGATCACTCTTAGATGAATTTTAAGCCCAACCTCACAAAAACAGTTTATATGATTAGGTTTCTACCCACGTATATTCTTTAATTTGATCATATCTCATGTCAATATGAGGTCTCCAACACACTCCAACAATTATAAATGTTCCTTCACAAAATTTTAAAATAGGAAACAAATTGAAATCTGGTAGTATTGTAATTATTAAGAACATACCAATTGATATTGAAAAGAAAGAAATTTTATAAATAGGGGATTATTAGGATAAAAATATCGTAATATCTTTGTTTTAATTGGGAAAAACATCCCTAAAATCTACACATTCATTTCATCAAATTTTATTTTCTTTTTTAAGAGAATGTGATTGTTACAAATAGGGGACTTAAGAATCTAATTAGTATGATTGTAATCTATAAATTATTTCTTTATTCCTTGTCTCATTATTCAAGTTGGTATCTCTCAACCTTGGATGTTCTGTTTTTGCTGCCACCAAAGTGTGTGTGAAGCATTAGATGAAGATCATATTAGATGACCTTAAAATAAAGGTAGACATCTGTATTCAATTGTACTGTGATAACATGTCATCCACTGACATTGCTCATAATCCATTGCATGATGGGGACCAAACATAAGGAAATTCAGAGACTTCATTAGGGTCTTGTAGTTACTACCCATGTCCCTACAAAACATTAGTTAGCTAACTTCAGAACATGTCCCTACAAAACATTAGTTAGCTAACTTCAGAAGGAGTGTTGTAAATAAGGGATTATTAGGATAAAGATATCTTAATATCTCCACTGTAATTTGAAAAAATATTTGTAGTATCTACACATTCATTCTGGTAGATTTTATTTATTATTTTATGAGAATGTGATTGTTACAACTAGGGAAGTTGAGAATGTGATTTGTATGATTGTAATCTATAAAATATTTCTTTATTCCCTCCATTATTCAAGTAAAACAAGCCAAACATTGGCTAATGTTTACTATCGTGTTAAAAGTGAATGGAATTTTAAATTGATGTAGATCTTATCTATGCCACTTGATTTTGATATGAAATTTGGCACACAAGGACAAACATACTAAATTTGTGTTTTGCCTGTATTGCTTTTAAAAATTTAAAAATAGCTCTTCCATAAACTATAAATGATTCTCAATTGATTCATTATTATATTTTTTATTTTAACTTTTGTTTTGTATCTTTCCGTATTTCAGGACTCTTCTTTGTTTGTTAGTAGCACTTTTCTTTGTAAGACCCAAAAGTTGTTGAAAGAGCATAAATTACCAATGAGATTTGCTTGTGCTTTTGCTTTGGCAGCGACAAATGGTACTGGCAATCAGCAATATGAGGTGTGTTTATGGGTCCTAAATTTTATGTGTAATTTTTACTATTTTATTTTTTTCTATTCATGTCAAGTTGCATTACTTGTTGGATATTTAATTGTATTCCATGTGGTTGAAATGTTTTTATCATGACTGTTGGTATTATTAAGGCTATGGCAAGATATCTAATGGGGTGGAATGGAATTGATTGGAGTGGAATTGAATGAAACGAAGTTACTATTTTCATCTTTTAGTTTTTTTTATTATTGTAAGAAAAAATACAATGGTTCCATTTTTTGTGAAATTGAAGGGTAAGGAAATGAGATGTATGGAATGGAGTGCTTTCCATAAAGTTTCTCTCCATTCCATCTAGTGTTATTACTAATCGGTTATAGTGTCGCCATGCCAGAAGGTGGTGGCAGATTTTCTGATCACCGCCACAACAAGGCGGTGGAGATGCATATTTCTCATGGCAGTCCATGGCGACCGCTTTTTGCATCATGGGATGCTAACAGGAACGACAATAGCGAAAAAGGCGGAGAGAATAAGGTGGGCAGAGGCGTGCAGGGTCTGATGATCTTGTGTGGCGGCAGCGGCGCAAGGTCCAATGAGCTTGTGTGGCGGCAGTGGCGGTGTGCGTTGTGACAGCGGCAGAAAATGAAGTAGATATATGGGATTACCGTCTTTGTTATTTTAACTGCCCAATGAACCCTAATTTCAAATATTTTAACTCATGAAACACTAATTATTCAAATTAAGTTTTGAATGTGCTGTGTGGCGTCATTGGAAGGAAGCTGATAAACCTAATTGAAATTGCAAAACCTACATAAAACTAGGTTTATTTGGGCCTTACTTGGCCCATTTAAAACATTATAATTATTGCACCTTCACAATTCAAATCAACAACACCTTTATCCTGCCACCACAACACCTTCTCTAATATTTTTTTGAAGTTATCTATACGTATATGTTGTATTTCTTTCAATCGCAATGCTTCCTCCATAAACCATAGTGCACCTTTGTTTCCATAATCTGTGAATTATATACTTCGACTCCATTAAATAATACCTTTATTCCTCCCTAAATTTTAGTTAATACCATTTTTCTTATTCTTAGGCACTGGTCTCTTCTCGCGTAGATGACCTTTGCTTGTCTCCAACCACTACGTGTGGTTCCATGTCTAACAACTTTTTCAGTAACAACTGACATTGAACTTGCCCTTTCCATATCTGGTACCAACTTTTTTATCGAAGATCATTTTACGTCTCCCCTCCGAATTGTGTAAGTGTTTGTGTTTCTCTCTTCAACTCTAGTTTTCTCTCTCCTCGATGTGTGTATGGCAACATCAAGTGTTGCTCGATATGAATAGTTAGTTGGCAATAAGTTTGCATAAGAGATAGGATTATGTTCACCATCTTACCCAAACAACGACCTCCATTGATGACAAAAGATAGTTGAAAGAAGATTAAATATATTTCTGAATGTGTTTACAAATGTGATTATAGTATAAATTTATAGACTATTTACAACCTAATTAAGGAAATAAATAATAGATAATTAAAGCTATACAAATCAAATCAAATCAAATCACTAAAAGATATTGAATTTGTCCTAATAAATAGAAAACATAATCTGCAGTAATTATGGAATAATTATCTCCTAATTATGCAACACTCCCCCTCAAGCTGGTGAATGTATATCTATCATTCCTAGCTTGCAAGTAAGATCTTTGAAATGTTTTGTGGGACGTCCCTTAGTGAACATTTTTGCCAATTGGAGTTTTGAAGGAATGTACTAGATGACTATAAGACCATTATCCACGTTCTCCTTAATGAAATGTCGGTCTATCTCTACATGCTTTGTTCGGTCATGTGGAACTGGATTGTGTGCAATACTGATGGCAAACTAATTATCACACGTCAAACCCATAGGAGTTTCATATTTTATTTTGAGGTCATATTTACTTATGGGGTTAAGGTTGTTGATATCCTTTTCAAACCTTATCAAGTGGGTTGCAGTCACTTATATACTATAATTTGACTTTATCTTTAGTTGATGTGGGTTTTTCAACACATCCCCTCACGTCGAGGACTGAACATCTCGAGTGTGGGACTAGGGTGGAACCCGATAGCAGGTGACATGAGGCCCAACTCCTTGCTAGGGTAAGCTATGAATGACTTTGATACCATCTTAAAGTATTGGAATTTAAGTTTAACTCAATCTTATCAAACCGACTTGTAAGGTGAGGTTTACACCCCGCTTATATACTATAATTTGGTCTTATCTCTAGTCAATGTAGGTTCTTCAACATGATTTTACTTGAAAGAGATAGTGTAGGGTTTTATTTCCCATTACAGCCTTACAGCCCTAGAAGAAAGCCTGCAATTTTATCATTATTGTTTTTTCTTGATATGACATAAATTATATTCTAGAACCTGTCCTATTTTAGGTTATGCTTGTGCTGATTAATGGTTTGGTTATTGATGGTGCTTCTTTTAGAACTACAAGTATATGGCAGAGTTTATAAGGGATTACAGTATAGTAGCCCATAAGCGAGAAACTTCTGCTACTCAAGGAGTCATCATTGATTACCCAGCATACATTTTGGTCTTCTTGATCCATGTGCTTGCTCGGAGTAATGACTTTCCATTTGAAGTTTGTCCAGATGAAAAAATTTATGCTGACGTTTTCCGGTAATATATTGCAGTTATTATTCTTCATATTTTAGTTTTAACAGTTATGGCATATGAATATACACCCTTAGATGGTGACACATCTTGGTTGCTTCTTTGTAGTCCACTTTTCTTTCTCCTGCAGGCATTAGTTGATATCAATATTGTTAATGGTCACCTGAACATTGTCGATGATGCTTTCCAACATACAGTTAGTATTTTTCGAGCAATCAGAATGGTTGAGGATGCTGTTGATGCACAAATGACAACTGTAAGTTTTTTTGAGCTTGTTCTTCAATAATTGCTTGCTTTTTGTTGTATGTAAGATTTATTTGAGTTTTATGAAATGCAGAAGCTGCACATGCTGGCTGAATTTGGGATATTTACATTAAACGAATTAAGTCACGGTGGAATCTCCAAATTGCAAACACCTGGAAAAATTTTATTGCCTTCATCATTATATAGAGTGACTCTCGTAAGCTTTCTTGAGGATGCTTTAGACAGAAGATTTAATTAGTTTCTAATTTATTTATTTTTAGCTTATACAGTAAGTTGTTTTTAACTGCAGACTACTTCAAAATGTCCAAAGTCTTTTTTTGATGAAAATTTTCTAAGGAGAGTTTTTCATGCACTTAAGGAAATTACTGTGGCTCAAAAGGTACGTTTTTTGTAAATACAATTGTCAATAATTGTTTCTCATTTTTTTTTTAATGATGCCATTCATTTTTATTTTTATCTCCTTTTTTTAGGGGGGTGTTGGTGTGATTGATGCAAAACAGACTGCAAAAAAACTTTCTAAGCATGGTCATAAGGGTAAACAAGATGTTAAAAAGTCTAATATTAATATTGATGGTGTACTGGACTTGGCATCTAGCAAACCAGATGATTTGTCGAGGAGAGAAATAACAAATGCTAAAACTGCGAAGCCAGACATCCCTTCAATGAAAAGGAGAAAATGTGTGTCTGTATCTTCTCCTGGTTCTGTTGGTTTGCCTGAATGCTCTAAGATCGCGAAGCAACAAAAAATACCATCAAAACATTGTGGAAAGACAATAGAGAAAAACATCCTTTCGTCAAGTGATTCTGTGTGCTCTAAGGGTTCTCTGTATGAATCACATGTGCAAACCCGTAAATCAAAAAGAGCTGCTGCTTGTTCATTGGAGAATGCTGTGACAAGTAGCAAACATACTGTTGAACCTTTCAAATGTCCTAGAACCAAACGGAAAGATACATGTGACTCAAAGGTTGGTGGGAAATTCGTTGAAATATCATAACTTTAGTATTGTTTTTTTGTGCTCATGAAAGAAATTTGATTTATTTTATCTCTTTGATTCATTTTATTTTATGACTGCAAGTGTTTACTAAACTTTTTATCCTAACAGTTCTTTGTACAGGCTCTCAGCCTAATGCAACTAGGTTATATAAAAATTATAAACAAAAATTAAAAACCATTTATTAAGCTACTATCAATAGCATATGCTTTATAAATATCCTGAAGCTTTAATTATGTTGAATCAATAAGTAATTTAATCATAATGAAGTCACTTGAGAAAAATACAAAAGAATTAGAATGAGTTTGAGAGAGTGAATTTCTCTCTCTTAGGATCTCATGTTTATAATAACTTTGGATACATCTGATAACAGTTCTTTGTACATGCTCTCAACCTAATGGAACTAATGTTATATAAAAATTATAAACAAAAATTATAAACCATTTATTAAGCTACTATCAATAGCATATGCTTTAAAAATATCCTGAAGCTTTAATAATGTTGAATCAGTAAGTAATTTAATCATAATGAGGTCACTTGAGAAAAATACAAAAGAATTAGAATGAGTTTGAGAGAGTGAATTTCCCTCTCTTAGGATCTCATGTTTATAATAATTTTGGATACATCAGATGAAGTGTATGAGAGGGAAGAGAAGAGACTATGAAAATATATGTCTAGGAACTAGTACAACACAAAGCACACATCTTTACTATAAATTCTATTTAAGACTATTTGTTCTAACTTATGTGTCAAACTTGGAACAAATAAATTCAATTTGAGGTCTCACAAGGATTTTGTTAACACATCTACAAGTTGACCATTTGATCCGGAAAACTCAGTGCATATTTTCTTGGACAACAACTTTTATGGAATAAAATGATAGTCAATTTCTATGTGTTTAGTCCTTTCATGGAACAATGGATTGGAAGCAATGTGGAGAGCAAGTTTGTTATCACAATACATCTTCATCAGCTAAATCTCACAAAAATCTAATTCTTGGAGAAGTGAGGGATGCCATTACTCTATACTAAGCTTGAGCAGATGATCGAGCAACAACATTTTGTTCCTTGCTTTTCCAAGAGATAATATTTCCTCCTAGCAAAAAAGCAATATCCTATAGCAGAGCACTTGTCCATAAGAGAACTAATCATTAGACTATCCAAAGATTTGGGTATTCCCTTTATTGTCATAGAGTATTCCTTGTCCTAGAGCCTTTTTGAGATATTTTAGAATACGGATGACAACATTCCAATGATCAATACAAGGATTTTGTCTGAATTGACCCACAACACCAACTGCAAAAGACAAATTTGGTCTGATAATTGTAAGATAAATAAGTTTTCCAACTAGTCTTTTATATCTTTCTAGATTAGAGAAAACTTCTCCTTGATCTATTATTAATTTCTGATTTGGATCCATGGGATAATCCATTGGTTTACAATCAATCATATCTCTCTTTTAGGATGTTAAGAGCATATTTCCTTTTTAGATGTTACCACTAATTCCTTTTATTGGGCTACTTCTATGCCCAAAAATTATTTTGAGATTTCCATAATCTTTGGTTTGAAAATTATTGTATAGGTGTTCCTTTAACGGAGAGATTTTAGCCGTATCATTTCTTGTAATAACTATACCATCAACATATACTATTAACTATGAGACATGATTTTTTTTTTGCAAAAAAAGTAAAATAATTATTTTTTATTTATACGGGCCAGCGAGCCAGCCTGCTCTGCCCCACTGTTGGCTTGTGCAAGTTGCGGGTTATGCGGGATGGCCAAAACGGGTCAGCACACTAGATAAGTGAGTCCACCCCTCTTTTTTTGGTAGCAGGCTGCTGGGCGGCCATCTCTAGTTGATAAGTAATAAAAGGTAGTAACAATGGTGTAGAAAGATTTTATTGGGAATTTTGGGTGTCAAGAGCTGAAGGAACAAAAGACTACTAAGGGCACATGTAGAACATGTTCGACAAAATTAGAATATTGTGTAGGAAGGAAGAACGAAGTTGGTTTAAACAAGGTGACATTAGCATACAAATATACTTGGTCTCACGACAGTAACATCAATATCCTTTTTAAAGTCGAGAATAGCCCAAGAAGACACATTTGATGGCTTTAGCCGAGTGTTTATCTAATCCTGGAAACATCATGGACAAAACATACACAACCGAAATGTGTCTTCTTGATATGAAAGAGGGGTTCTTTTGGAAATAGAAATGAGTAGGTAACTTGATTTTTAAGTGAAGAAGGCATTCTGTTAATGAGAAAACAGGTACTTAGAATAGAAAACATAGTTTGGATTAGCTTTTAACTTATGGGGATTTTTAAGTGAAGAAGGCATTCTGTTAATGAGAAAACAGGTACTTAGAATAGAAAACATAGTTTGGATTAGCTTTTAACTTATGGGGACTTTTAAGATATAAAATCCAACTGTTGAATCTTTTGAGGCAAGAATTCAAACCTTTGTTAAGTTTGTAAATGCTTAATTGCTTATTGAGATGTTATGTGAGAAAGTTTATGAAAAGCTGATATGCATGAGTTGATTTTACGTTCTAGCATATGGGATATGTTTGACTCATTTTATCTCCTTGATTTTTTTTTTCTTTTCGTTTCCTTTAGTACTAGTTGAGAAGATAGCGCTATGCTTTTCTTCTTGATGCTATATAAGAAATAGGTGTAATGAATCCCTTGTTTTGCCTCATTTTGTCCTTACTCGTCTTTTGTACTTATATTATGCTGCTTACGTGTTTCTTGTGGAAACAATTCTTATGAATATCATTTGATTTTTTGATGTAGAAACAAGATATACTAGAAGATGTTTCGAATAAAAATAATTTCAGCCTTCGGTGAGTTTTATGATAACTTTATTATTTCTAGTTTTTTACCCCTTTTTTATTGAAAAATTTCAATTTTCTTTAAAAAGTGTCAAGTTTGGTAGAAGAATATGTCTAAATTCATTAGATCCTATTTTGAGCAACAAATTTGAATCAAATCAATTCAGATTTGTCTAGAATTACATACATTTATTTCTTGTTTCTAGGGATGTTCGGGTTGGGTTGGGTTG
>Ga0123341_1006728_pt1 | contig 10415 bp, 11 predicted proteins | sample Turbeapinknodule_FD_89959 | JGI IMG/M metagenome (GOLD analysis project Ga0123341, IMG submission 89959) | Root nodule microbial communities of legume samples collected from Mexico - Turtle bean Mexico pink nodule | ecosystem: Host-associated > Plants > Roots > Nodule | place: Mexico: Nepantla...
TGTCCTTGAGTGTTGGATATGATTCTTTGTCAAGTTAATGGCACTTGTGTTGTCACATAGAAGAGGAACTTTGCTAATCTTTAATCCAAAATCTTCAAGTTGTTGTTTGATCCATAGAATCTGCGCACAACAGCTACCAGCAGCTATATATTCAGCTTCAAAAGTGGATAAAGCTACACACGCTTGCTTCTTACTATGCTATGAAATGAGGCTTGATCCAAGTAAGTGGCATGTTCCACTTGTACTCTTCCTATCTAATTTGCAACCTTCAAAATCCGAGTCAGAATAACCTACCAAATGTATAGGAGAGAGAGAGAGTGATACCATAAGCCCATGGATATTGTTCCTTTTAGATATTTTAGGATCCTCTTTGCAGCTTTGAGATGTGATTCCTTGGGGCAAGACTGGAATCTAGCACAAAGACACACAACAAACATAATGTCTGGTCTGCTTGCTGCTAGATAAAGAAGAGAACCTATTAAACCTCTGTACATGGTTTGATTAACCTCTGGTCCAGTTTCATCAGCTCCTAAGTAGCAGTTTGTTGACATAGGAGTTGATGTTGCTTTACATGCTTCCATCTCGAACTTTTTAAGGATGTCTTCGCAATACTTTGATTGGCATAAAAAGATTCCTTCTTTGGATTGTTTAACTTGTAGACCGAGGAAGAATGAAAGTTCTCCCATCATTGACATTTCGAACTCCCCCTGCATTGCTTTGACAAAGTTCTCACAAAGTTTTACATTAGAAGAGTCAAACACAATATCATCTACGTAAATTTGTACTAAGATAATATCAGTTCCAGCTTTCTTAATGAACAAAGTCTTATCTACCTTACCTCTTTCATACTCATGAGATAAAAGAAAAAGACTTAGTCTTTCATACCATTGACGTGGAGCTTGTTTGAGGCCATACAATGCTTTCTTAAGCTTGTATACATACTCTAGATGCTTGTGATCTTCAAAGCCAGGTGGCTGTGAGACATAGATCTCCTCATTCACAATTCCATTGAAAAATGCACTTTTCACATCCATCTTAAACAATTTGAAACCACTCATACAAACAAAAGTTAATAACAACCTTATCGCTTTTAACCTTGCCACTGGTGCGAAGGTTTCATCATAATTGATTCCTTCAGCTTGATTGTATCCTTTGGCAATGAGTCTCACTTTGTTTCTTGTAATGATGCTTGACTCATTCGATTTGTTTCTGAACACCCACTTGGTACCTATCACATTCATTTGATTGGTTTTTGGAACAAGAGTCCAGACTTCGTTTCTTACAAACTGATTAAGCTCTTCCTGCATTGTGTTGTCCAGAATTCATCCTTGAGAGCTTCACACACTGATTGAGGTTCAACCTTTGAAACAAATGCAGTGTGATTGCAGAAATCTGCCATATTCCTTCTGGTGGAAACTCCTTTGTGGATTTGACCTATGATGTTGTCAAGAGACAGATCCTTTGGAATCTTCCAATCTTTTGGCAGATCCTGTTGAATCAAGTGTGTTCAAGCTTTGAAGAATCCAAATCTTTTGAGTTTGATGGAAGGCTGGATGTGCTTGTTGTTCTTGAGGTGCCTTAGAATAGGATCTGGGGTAGATTATATTTTGTAAATCCACTCTTGATTGAATCCAAAGTTAAAGTATTTTCAAACCTTTTTAATTGAAAGCGTTTTTCAAACTAAGTGAAAAACAACCTGTTGTTTTGTCAAAACAACCGATTGTTTTACACTTAGGTGTTTTAAAAAAGGTTGAAAATTGTTTTTGGTGGTTGACTTGCTGTCAAACCAAAACAATCGATTGATTCGCACATTCAACCGGTTGTTTGTTTTCAAATCATAACAGAAAACTGTTTTGTGTGTTGACTGAGCTTTAAATGATTTTGTAACTAAATGCGCTTCTGTTTTAAATGCTTTGACCATTCTTTGAAAGCAATAAATAGTTTGTTTATCTTTTATAACAAACAACAACTAAGATTTAATCATAGAAAAACAGATTTGAGTTTTTCACTGATTTTGCTTTTCAAGAGTTAAAGATTGCTTTGAGCTTGCTTTGATCAAGAGAGAGTGGAATAGGATTTCATTTGTATTGATTTAGTTTATTCTGTAACAAGTGTAAGCCTTCTGTACTTTGTGTAAACTCTGGTGTGGTTGGCAAAGAAGTGTTGTGTGCTCTTGAGGTTGTCAAGATCAACATTCTTGGTGGTGTATGTGCTGAGCCAAAGAAAGTGTGTTTCTTGAGGGGATCAAGGTCACTTCTTTGGTGGTGTGTGTAAGTAATCTAGGTTTGGTTACTTAGTGGATTCCCCAGTGGTTTCTGGGAAACTGGATGTAGCTCTTGATGGAAGAGGCCCAAGCTTAGGCCCTAGTTCAAGCCCAACAACTAGGTCCATGGAAAAGAGGATTCAAGAAGATTGGGACTCTGCTACTGATGACAGAGAAACGTTTCTTTATATGTTTAAAGAGGACCACAAGAAGTAAAGCCAAAGCCATGAGAGCCAATTTCTTTATTTGTAATTTTTACCAGTTATACAACTTATTCAAAAAACAATTTCAAAACACCTTTGTCAGCCAAGTGACAAACAACCGATTATCTCAAAACTTTAATCGGTTGTTTTTCCCTTTGCATGGAAAAACATTTTAATCTTTAAAACAGATTGATAAGCTTTGTTTGAGAATCAATACTGATCTTACAAAGATTCTAAACCCCATAACAAAACCTAAACCTAAAACATAACACAACTTCAGGCTTCATGAGGATTTGATACATCAAAGCTTCTCATCTTCAACATTTGTTGCTTGTAATTTTGACATGAAATTCACATATGTTCTTGTCGGGTGAGAAGAAACAACCTCTGATTCTAGGATATTGAAGGACGCGTTTGTACGAGAGGATTCGTTGGTCATTCTAAAAGTTTAGTTGAGTGTGTTTTCAAAGTGCAATAAATATTCATTTGGTCACATGACTTATAAGTAATAAGTGTTAATGGATGGTTGTAGGCAAATACTACCTTGGAGACACAGGTTTTATGCTCAAAGCCCAAGTTATAACTCCATATCCCAAAGTTCGATACCATTTAAAAGAATATTCCCGAAGAGGTCTACAAAATGCCTGCGGGTTGTTTAATCATTTTCATTCCTTACTAAGAAATGTTATCAAAAGAACATTTGGTGTCCTCAAAAAGCGATTCCCAATTATTGCTAGCGGAACAGAGCCTTATTACTCTCTGGACACTATGACCGATATTGTTTTAGCATGTTGTATTCTTCATAACTTTCTTCGCAAGGTGGATAATTGATACAACCCAAGTAGCTACGAAGATGACCAAGGAAGCAAAAGACAAAGCACATGGTGAACAATCATCTCAACAAACTATTCAAGACCTCACCAAGGATCACATGGACCTCACTAGAGGAGCTGGGCATAAACTAGCAAACCAAATATTCTTTCTTTTGGTCTTCTTATAAGATAGAAATATGTTTTAAATAATTTGGGCTCTTTTAAGGGGTCCAAATAGTAGAATAAGTTGTAATAGCTGCATATAGCATAATAGGGGGTGTAGTTATCATTTTAGTTTGTTTTTAGCCCTTTATGAAGGAAATTTGACCTAGTTTCTAGAAGAACAAGTCTAAGGTGCGGTTTTGACTTAGTCAAACCCTAAAGGCAGCCCCTCACACATTTACCACCCTACCCTTGCCCTTCTTGCCCACCAAGGCACCCATTCCTATAAATAGGGTGCCTTACTCCATGTATTTTCATGTTGAAATTTATAGAATAAATGAAACTTTGCACAATTTGTGAGAGATTTGTGAGCTCTTAGCTTAGGTCTTATCTTGTGAGAGCAAGGCTCTTCAAGTAGCAGCCCTCCACACTTATCTTGGAGAATCCACACTCCAAGTGGCGTGTTCTCCTCTTTGCTATCTCCATATGCTTTCTCTACTCCACCTCTTCTTCCATTTTCCATTACTCCATTTATCTTTGTGTGTTTATGTTATTATTTGCTTCCATTGTCAATTCAGAATTTCATATTCTTTGTGTCTCCTTCCATGTTATATTCTTTATGTTCCTTTCCATGTTCAATTAATTTCCGCCTTTCATCATCAATCACCATATAATTGTCATTTTTCTCTTTGTCTTTGTGAAGTGAACTTTCACACTTACTTAACCACTTGGTTAAGTTCGTGTCCAGTAGGAATCTTCTTAGGGTTCTCACCATATTATTGCTAAAATATCAATCCTAAGTAAAGTGTCATCATCTAAAATGAACAACTCTAAAATCAACTCACATCAATAATGATGACTCTTTGTTGGAAGAAGTTGATTGTGACTTGATACAATTAGATAAAGATGTGTCACACTCGCAAACTCGTAAGGATGACTACAGGCTTGGGTCACAAATTAGGGATACTATAGCAAATTAAATGTGGACAAGTTATTATAATAATTAATTTTATGTAACAACTCTGAACTTATATTTATATTGTTTTAAGAACAATGTGTTGGTTTAATATTGACATTCGACCTTTATTAATTTTTATGTATGGAACTATTTATGTTATTGCAAAAGTTTAACATTTTTTATTAGGTTTTATCATGGATCACAGGAAGGGTATTGCTTCAAAGCCATCTGTAGGTATTAGTGAACACAAAAAATGCACCATTGACATGGATTTTCGACTGCTGAATACATGATCGATGAGGCATCTTTGGGTAACCGCATTGATGGTAGTTGGACAACGTAGGGATTACAAAAAATAATGTGAAGAACAGGCAAAAAAAATTTAAAGACATATGGCGTGAGATCCATGATCTATTTAGTGGACTGAGTGGTTTCGCTTATAATCAAACCTCAAAAATTTTCGAGGCTGAGGATGAAGTGTGGGATGTGTTGATAAAGGTAACGTATTCAACCTGATGTTCACTTATCACATACATTAACCAATAATTATGAATATAAATGTATTTATGTTCATTAATGAACAAGCAAAGCCCTCAGTCGCAAAGTGGCTCGTTAATCCCATCAGGCACTACAAATTGATGGAAGACTTATGGGGGCTTGATTGTGCTACCGACCATGGTGGGAGAACAACACTAAAATTATCAAGTCAAACCCAGTCTCATCATTTTAATATAGACCTTAATGATCACAATACGGAGTACATCCCGGAGGAGCCGAAATTAGATGCGACCCAATGTGAAACCCCCATCGGTGTCACCTCAGTCATCCCAACCATCAGGTGGTACTTCTTCTTGGGGCTCAAAAAGAAAAGTCAACATTGATACAATCCAAGTAGATAAGAAGATGACCAAGGACTCAAGAGATCATTCACACTATGAGCAATCATCTCAACAAACAAGTCAAAACCCCACCAACGATCTAATGGACCTCACTAGAGGAAGAACTGGGCATAGACTAGAACACCAAATGTTCTTTCTTTTGGTCCTCTTAAATATAAAACATGTTGTAAATAATTTGGGCTCATTTTAGGGGTTCAAATAGCAAAATAGGCTAGAGTAGGTTCATATAGCATAAAAGGGAGTGTTCTTAGTGAAATGGGCTTGTTCCAAACCCACTTTTCAAGACAAGGCATCTAGGTTTAGGAAGGTTCCCTACCTTCTAGAAAACCTAGCCAAAGGGGTAGTTTTTACCTTAGTCAACTCCTTTGGGCGCCCCACATTTTCTTCCCATCATACCCTCCTTCGTCTTGTTTTCCAAGGCACTCATTCCTATAAATAAGGTGCCTTACTCCATGTATTCACACTTTGAAAAATGAAATAGAAAAGAAACTCTGCACAAATTGTGAGTGAGACTTGTGTTCTCTCAACTTTGGTCTTATCTTGTGATAGTGAGAGCTTTTCAAGTGGCGACCCTCATCACTCATCTTGGAGAATCCCCACACTCCAAGTGGCTGTATATTCCATTTCCATCTTCATAAGCTTTCTATCCTTCATCTTTTCTTTCATTTTCATTACACCATGTTCCTTTGTGTTTATGTTTTTGTTTTTCTTCCATTTTCTATTCGGTCATCTTCATTTTAATTGCTTCCTTTTCATGTTCTTTCTTTTCCGCAAAGCATCATCATCTTCACCATATCTTGTGTTTTCTTTTGTCTTTGGAAGTGAACATTCACACTTACTTAACCACTTGGTTAACTTCGTGTCCAGTGGGAATCTTCCCTAGGTTTCACCCTATAATTGCTAAAACTCCAGTCATAAACAAAGTGTCACCATTAAAATGGACAAATCTAAAATCAACTCACATCATCCATGGTGGACGTCATTGATATACAATTGGAAAGGCTTAACATAAGGTTTGAAGGATTAATAGATACCCTTGGGAGGGGTAGTGATTAGTCAGATAGGTTATGTATATTGTTAAGTGACAAGCCATTTCATCTGATGTTGTTGCTTTATCATCACAGCGAGTGGCTAATGCTATAGAAGAAAATCTGATATATAATAGATGCCACGTTGTTGCAAAAGAAGAACGAAACTCCATATTTTGTGAACACACGCGCACACTCCGTTGTACATCGACTTTCCAGTACTCTGAATTTGATATCTGGGAAATGTTAGTGGAAATGAACATAAAGGATGAAGATCTGTTGGATAACTATTTTAACTTCCAGTGTGGTCATCCTAATGAGGTGAAAAAACTTTTTGGCCTATCTCTCGAGCAACGAATTAGAAAACTAGTGAAAATAATGACTACAAATCCCTAAACTATGTAAAATTTTGGTTGTATATTATTATGCATATGTAATTTTCTGCCATATGTCATGTTGATCTTACAATTTATGATAACATGTGAAATCAATTTATCCCTGGAATCATGTTTGAATCTCGGATGGTGTCACTTTTCTGGAAAAAAAAATCAATGAAAAAGTTAAATATCCATCAGGTACACGGTGTGTGACATCATGGAAGGGATGATCAAGAGGATAACGAAGAAGATGAAGATGATGCAGACCTAGCCATTACAGAGGAACACGTTAATGGTAATGTGCCTCAGGTCCGAATGCATTATAACTCTACAATGTCAATGCAATATTTAAGTGGATTCCAAGCGTTGTAGGAATTCATTCGGACTATGAACCTCAACATGAACAGACGTTTTGACAATATCAACACACGTTTCGACAGGGTTCATGACCGCATTGACGAGATGAAAAACAAATTAAGGACTCCCATGACTCTTTTAAATGATACATATTTCAATGTATCATTCATATGATTTTCTGGAAAATTATTATTTATTATTGTTTATTTCATGTTTCCTTTATATAACATTTGTAGTGTATGTTTAATATTTGTTATGCACAGACTTTATTCAGAGATTTTTCTTTAATAAATTAAAATTTACTGCATTAATTTTTATTTTATAAATATTTGTTCCTTTATCAAATTATAGCTCCAACACAATATCTAAAATAATCTGCTCCAACACACTACCAAAAATAATCTTTTAATTGCATACAACTATAATTCAAAAATAAATAATCCACAATTACAACTTTGTTAAAGTTTATGACAATCATAAATATGGTTTGAAAATTTTACATAATTTATATTTTTCTGAAGTTAGCTCCAACACAGTACCGAAAGTAATGTTTCAATTGCCGAAAATAATATTATAATTCACTAATAATCAATTAAATTTTTTTCCAACAATTTTCAAATACAAGGACAAATGTAAAGTTACATTTTTATTTATTAAAACAATACAATTTCAATCACACCCTTCACATCACTCACAAACTTTCATAAATTTTCCCTACAATTTTCACTATATTTACCTTAATCCAAACACCCTAACTTTCTTTACACTTTTCCTTCAAATCATATCAAATCCACTCCCTAATCTAAACAAAGTATAAGAGACAAACAACAACAATTCCCCTTCATCTCCCTCTATCACGATGGATAACACTTCCTCTTTCATTTTCTTCTTACATATCTGTACTGGTAAGATTCGCATGACCGAGCAAGAGCTCGACACCTGGTCCAGGCCAACCGATATGACTAATAACAAAACTAATTAATGACCCAACATTAGTTAATATGCTTTTATTAGGCCCAATAATGACAAAGGGCCCACAATAATTATATAAATAAGCATAGATCCCAATGGTATGATTTGAAAGCATGTATGCGCGCCCGGTTTGTTCCTCCTCTTTATAGGAAGGAACTCTTGTTGAAGCTCCAACGGCTTCATCAAGGACCTAGGACGGTAGATGAATATTTTAAAGATCTAGAAACAACTTTGAGTAAGATAAATATGCATGATAGTGAAGAGTCAAAGATCACTAGGTTTGTGAGTGGTTTAAGGAGAGAAATTAAAGATGTTGTAGAATTATATGAGTACTCTTCTTTAAAGAAGTTGGTTCACCTAGCCATAAAGGTGGAACCACATATTTTGACGAAAACAACTTTCAAAACTACTCATCATGATGGATTCTACAAATCTTCAGGGAAGGATATAAATAACATTTCTACAACAACTTACCCTTCCAATTTTTCAAAAGAAACCACTTCTTCCTATAACGCTTTTAAAGACAAATCTTCTACCTCTACCTTTACCCCTAAGTCACCCACCAAACCTTTAAACACAAAATGTTTTAAATGTTTAGGGTTTGGACACATAGCTGCCAATTGTCCAAATAAAAGAACCACAAAGCTAAAAGTAGAACATCAGGCCCAAATTAAAACAAAAACCAAAAGTGAAAATGAAAGAGAAAACGAAGGACAAGAAAACACGGGTATCATCACTTCACCTCAAAGGTGTTTTTCTTCCTTGTCTTTTTCATTACCTAAACATTCTACATACTTGACATATTTGATTAAGAAGTTTAGGGATGATATTCAAAAACCTCCTAAAGGTTATCACCTTCTAAGAGGATTCTCCCAAAATCATTTCATCCTCAAATATTCTTTCAAAACATGGCCTGTAGCTAGAATTCAACCATGTAATCTCCCTAAGCTTAGTGAACATAAGTGTGCTCCACACCTATCATAAGGCTTGAACATGGACCTTTACGATGGTATGACCGACCCTGATGAGCACGAGGACGTGTACACTACGCACATGAGCTTGAACACCTCGAACAACGTGATCCTGTGTCAACACCTCAGACAACGCACATGAGTTTATCCAGACCGGACATCTTTGATAGTTTGTGCAGGGGGCAGAGGTTAGAAGCGGTCTCCTTTGAGGAGGGAAGAGACGACCAAACAGAGGGATTACACCCCTCGACGGATGAGAGAAGACGATCGTCGACCAGAGCGTCGGCTGAGACGAAAGGAGCCTCAAAGAAAGGAAGGAAGTGGAGGAAGGGATGGTCGAGAGGTGATAAACACCATTGTTGGGGGCTTCACTGGGGAGGTAGCTCCAACACGACAAGGAAAAAGCATCTGAGAGCGGTACAGCAAGTGAACACCATTTTTTTCCGCCCAAGGATGCCACCTATCACCTTCACGGACGAGGACTTCAAGGGTGTCGACCCTTCCTAGGATGACCCTATGGTTATAACGGTTGATATTGTCAACTTCTCCATCAAGAAAACGTTGGTGGATCAAAGGAGTTCGGTGGACATCCTCTATTGGAAAACATTCAAAAGGATGAGGATTGCGGAGGAGGAGATGAAGTCGTACGACGATCAGGTTATCATTTTCTCTGGTGAAAGAGTGGGCACCCAGGGCTATATTGAGCTTTATACCACGTTCGGCGAAGGTAAAGCAAGCAAAACCATCAAGATCTAGTATCTGGTGATAGATGTCAATACCTTCTATAACATCCTACTCGGGTGGCCATCCATCAATATATTGAGGGCAATCGTGTCTACCCCCCACCTAGCCGTGAAATTCCCATCGGTCTCAGGAGATATTCTCACGGTGCACGTAGATCAGAAGGTTCCACGAGAATGTTACGCAACAAGTTTAAAGGTGGAACCTACAAAATGATACCTATCCCGATCGATCCCCTAAGCAAAAGGCCTTTCGCAGACAAAAATCCTCGCGCAGAGAAGCTCAATTAGAGAGAAGGTGATCCAAAAATCGAGACTTGACCAACCGATGATCCAAAAACTGAGACCTGACCAACCGATGATTCAAAAATCGAGACCTGACCAACCGATGATCGTTTACTTGTCGATCTCGGATGAAGAAGTAAGTGCGGTTTGGTGCAAGAAGTCGAAAAAGAGGAGTGTCTGGTGTATTTCGTCAACTGAACGCTCCAAGTGGTCAAAAAGAGGTACTAAATGATACTAGGAATTTAAGTAAAATTCCATAAATATCTCATTAATGTAATTTAACCTTTTATAAAATTAGTAAATTTAAAATTTGGTTTTATTAATATTAATGGTTAAATTAAATTTTTTTTTTCTTAAAAATTTAGAGAATTTAGATCCTATATAGCAA
>Ga0123341_1006730_pt1 | contig 10414 bp, 11 predicted proteins | sample Turbeapinknodule_FD_89959 | JGI IMG/M metagenome (GOLD analysis project Ga0123341, IMG submission 89959) | Root nodule microbial communities of legume samples collected from Mexico - Turtle bean Mexico pink nodule | ecosystem: Host-associated > Plants > Roots > Nodule | place: Mexico: Nepantla...
AAGAGATATATCTCTTTTAGACAACAAAATCATGAAATTGTAATATAATGGTATAGATGGAATATAACAAGGGTAGAATAACAATTAAGTAAATCAATTTGCAAGCACATCAGCAACAACAGCACTCACATCCCAAGTTTAGGGTTTGCGATTGCGGCATGAGCCACCGGGGAATAGACCGGGACGACGACGATGACGATTACATGGATGACGAGCAGGTCGCCGACTTCGAAGAGGAGGAGGACCGCCGAGGGCGCGGCGGCAGGAAACGCAGAAGATCTGGTTTCATTGACGATGACGCAGAGGAGGTAGATGAGGATGAAGAGGAGGAGGACGACGATGACGAGGATTTCGATGCCCGGGGCGGTCGCAGGCGCCAGTACAAGAAGGTTTCCGCTTCCAATTTTTTTGACGAGGAGGCTGTGGTGGATAGCGATGAGGAAGAGGAAGAGGAAGAAGGCGAAGACGGTGCGTTTTTTTTTCTTTTCTCTTTTGTTAATTTGGTTTTCTATTAGATTAGATGATTGAATATGAACTCGGGATGTATGAAGTTAGGTTTGGAACTTCGGATTTATGGTTTGTTTTCTTGTTAGGTGGTTTTGGTTGATTTTAAACTTGATTAGGCTAATGTTATTCATTCCCTTCTGGACGGATCAATGATGTGGTCTGCCTGCTATTCAAATCTTTGCTTTAGATCATATTTGTGTTTAAGTGAATCTATTGTAAATAAATTGTGTTTAAGTGAATCTAATGTAAATGGGAAGGATAACTTTGTTACTTGTTGAAATGATGAGTTACTTGTTTGTAATTCATGAAGTAAATACTTCTTCTCGTGGGGGTTTTTTCAAATTGATATAAAGTTTGAATGAGTAAATTAAGACTCTTTTTTCACACAGACTACACTGATGAAATTGGGAATCAATCTTGTTATTTATGTTTTTGCTTATGATAGAACATCAAATTTGAACTGAAAACATTTATTACATTTACTGAACACGATGAAATTACACACTACAGCGATGGTATTCTGTTTGCATATAATATTTTATAGTCTCAAACTTGCTAACCGAACATCATACTTGCACTTACACTCTTTTTCTCAATTACTCAAATAAACTGCAAAGCGTAACTTTCATATAGCATAACATCCATATAGAAGATTTTGGAGTATGATTTTGGTGTGTGTGCCCTGTGTATTACTTTCTCAATAACATTGATGCTCGGATTAAGGGTCTGTTTGCTCTCCTTATTTGGGGTTTCCATTTTTCATTGAAAATAGAAAATAATAGATCCATTAATCTCAGATCCTGTAGTCAATTACCATCAAATTAATTCTATGATATTTGATTGATGGGAGTTTTAGTCAGTTCCCATCAAATTGATTATATGATACTTGATTGATTGAAGTTTTAGTCAGTTCCCATCAAATTGATTACGTGATATTTAATTGATGGAAGTTTTGGTGTGACCTAGGCATCATTTTCTCAATAATATCGATGTATGAATTAAGGGTCTGTTTGCTCTCCTTAGTTTCCATTTTAATTGAAAAAAGAAAATACTAGAGAAAATGTGTTTGGCTGTATTTAGAAAATATTTTGTATGATTTTCCTTAGAAGGCATCTTAAAAGTATACATGAAAGAATAATCGTTTCAGCATTTTCTTTCAATGTGAGAAGAAAGAACGTGGTTGCACTAATGTAAATGTTATGTCATTTTATTGATTTTTCATGAGTGCAAAGCTTTCTTAAAATTCTAATTGTTTTTTCAAAACAGAAATACTTCTTTCTTGTACCATATTTCTAATCTTTTCAATATTTGATAAGATTTAACATAGGACAAATTTAATAGAGTGTGTTTGTCTATGCATATTATAGATTTATTTATTGATAAATTATTCAAAGGTATATCTAAGAAAGTGGACTTTTTAACCTAACTCAACTTCACTATACCAATTTATAAGATGAGGTTTGTGTTAAGTTATATACTATAATTTGGGCATATCCCTAGTTGATGTAAGATTTTTAATATCCCTTGTATCAATGACTAGACATCTCAAGCATGAGAATAATTATTTATGGGTGGTCTGATAACGCTCCAATCGTATGTGACACGATATGCCTAACAACTCACAAGCCTTGCTTGGATAGACTATGATACCATCTTAGAAAGTGGACTTTTTAACCTAACTCTACTTCACAATACCAATTTATAAGACGAGGTTTGCGTTAAGTTATATACTATAATTTGGCCATATCCCTAGTTGATGTAAGATTTTTAACGCCCCCTTGTGTCGATGACTAGATATCTCGAGCATGAGAATAATTATTTATGGGTAGTCTGATAATGCTCCACCTGTATGTGACACGATAGGCCAAACAACTCACAAACCTTGCTTGGATAGGCAATGATACCATCTTAGAGAGTGAACTTTAAGCTAAATCTACCTCCTAAGATGGACTTGTAAGGTGATTTTTGCAGTTATAATTTGACCATATTTTTAGTCAATGTGAGATCTTCGACCATATCAGTATATTTTTATTATTTCTAACTTATTTGGAAGCCTTATATAAGAGAAAGTAATGAACTCTTCTTGAAAATGGTTAAACCAAACATTTTCATTTTTTAGAACAAAAAACATTAAATCAGACCAACTATGTTTTCTAAATCTAAAAAAAATTAAATTGAAGATAAAATGTTTCTACAGGCCAAACAGGCCCTAAATTTTCTTTTTGGGACCATTACGATTTTTTGTGGCAATTTTCCTTTAGGATCTTGGTTCTGTTTTAGAAATGAAACTGCCAGTGTAATAGTAACATTGGGTGGTGCGGTATCAATGTTAGTGATGACTGGGGTATAAACAGGATAGAAGTTAACTTGTTTGTGAAATTGGGAGAATATTGGGCTGATGGGATGCAGTATAATCAAGAACCATGGTTGATGTTTTTGATAGGGATGGCAAGGAAAATGCAGTATAACTGTGAGTGATGTCGTGATTATTGTTGGTAGAATGTAGAGGCTTGATAAGTGCATATGGTTAGGTAGTTATCATACCGTTTTTGGATGGTGAGAATCTAAAGAACCTATGACTATGGGTGAGAGTTTCCAGTATTGTAAAATTGATGCAGTACATGTTTGGAATCTTGAATTAAAACAATAATCAATTCACACCTGGGACATCTTTTAAGATTCCAGATGCTAAAATAATTACATCGGAAGCATTTGTTTTAAGATGATTGTATAGGGAGGTCACTGTAATTTAAAAAATCATAGGGGTTGTTATAGGCTTTATGTGTTTACAACTACAATATCATTAATAGTAGCCTCTTTTCTGCTATGTGGGATTTGCTGCATGGATTGAGCAACATCGCAATGTTTACACTAAATCATGTCTATCTATCCACAAAGCGTTTTTATGACATTGCTGATAAGTCCTGAAGGATAAAAATACTGACAGACAACGGTTAAGTTCTTCTTCATGTAGATTCATTGTCATAATTATGTATGAATGTTATTGGCAGTGTTGGGATGCAGTCAGCAAATCATTTGTGGTTCAAAAGTTTCTTCCCTTTTTGAGTAAGGGTTTGGTTTGTGGGCGCTTGTTGTTGTTCAGTTTTTATCGAATTTGTCTTTGATGTGCAACATGGTTTGAGAAAAAAAATGATTTTTGAAATTTGAGACCAAAATCAATTATCGTGGTAGTCAATAAATCAAGTATGTCAATATGGCTCAAAAGCATTTTTGTGGGATCTAGTATTGTAATTGGTACTCTCTGTCTTCTGATTTTTTGGAAAGACAGTCTTCTAAGTGCTGATTAAACAGCATAAAGTTTTCAAAGCACTGTCTGGGGGCTTATTTCCTTCTATTCTTGATTTTGAGAATTATTTCTCAGAATAAAATATCAAAGAATTCATTTGATGAATTGTGTTTTACCACACTTTAATGGAAGTGGTGTTAGTGATGGTTAATGTGACCTTGAAAACATGTTAAAGAAAACATAAACATCTAAGATTTGTTTAAAAACCATTTAGCTCTACAACCAGATTGTATAGAAAGTTTTCAAAAGTATGAAATACAATTAAAACCCCAAATGTGTTTTATTTTTTAGAAAACAGGCCATACAAAAAGAGCTTTCATGAATATAAATACAAAACATATTGATTGCTTTGAATCCTCTCTATCTCCATCTTTGGACATGTCTTGGAATGGATATGTATATTTTATTTTGATGCTACATTTTTTTTCTTGTGACTTAACTTTGGGGGAATGATTGAACTTTATGTGTTTATTTATACTCTGGCTCACATGATTGAGCAGTTCTTAGAATTTTGTCCCAGATACTTGTGTAAAATATATCTATTAGTTATGTAGAAAGTTAACAAATGTTGAAACATCCAGACTTCATTGTTGAGGGTGGAGCCGATCTGGCCGAAGAAGATGATGGGAGAAGGATGCGTAATAGGCGGATGCTGCCACATCACCAAGAAGATCATGAAGATCTTGAAGCTGTGGCCAGAAGCATCCAGGAACGTTATGGAAGGCGCCTAACGGATTATGATGAAGAAACAACAGATGTAGAACAACAGGCTCTTTTGCCGTCTGTGAGAGATCCTAAGCTTTGGATGGTCAAATGCGCAGTATGTCACTATCCTTTTTGTGAAGAAGTTCTTTTTTTTTGCAACCTTATGGGAGCATGTCATGTATTTATATTTTTTTTTCATTAGATTGGTCATGAGAGAGAAACAGCTGTTTGCCTCATGCAAAAGTACATAAATAGGCCATCTGAATTTCAAATCAGATCAGCTATTGCTCTTGATCATCTCAAAAACTATATATACGTGGAAGCAGATAAAGAAGCCCATGTCAGAGAGGTAATGTGATGCAAAATGTCTGGTTCATAAATATCCACTTTATGGATTAAATTGTGTGTTTTTAATGTTATGCATATGCTTTCAGGCTTGCAAAGGTCTACGCAATATATTTGGCCAAAAAATAACTCTTGTCCCAATCAGAGAAATGACTGATGTTCTGTCAGTTGAAAGCAAAGCTATTGATCTTGCTAGGGATACCTGGGTTAGAATGAAGATAGGGACATATAAAGGGGACCTTGCTAAAGTATGTATCACATTTTAGAAAATTTATGATATCATCCATTTTGTTTTCTATATTCACAGTCAAGTGTCTCTTCTATAGGTAGTAGATGTCGATAATGTGCGGCAGAGGGTTACTGTCAAATTAATTCCAAGGATAGACCTACAGGCTCTCGCAAATAAGTTGGTATGAATTTTGCTGTTTTTTGTTAAATTAATATCTTCTACTTGGGTAATGTTTAAATTCCTTGGAAGAAATAGCATGAGTCTATTTTTATACAAATCACTTGTGCCATGCAGGAAGGTAGGGAGGTTGTGAAAAAGAAGGCTTTTGTTCCTCCTCCTCGATTTATGAATGTTGATGAAGCAAGGTATTGCTGGCTCTCTCTATTCTGTTGCTGAAAGTCTTATGTCTTGGAAATCTGTTCTTGATCTGATTAAATTTGTTCTATTCAGGGAACTGCATATCCGTGTGGAGCATAGACGCGATGCCTATGGGGAACGATTTGATGCAATTGGGGGCATGATGTTCAAAGATGGTTTCTTATACAAAACTGTATCAATAAAATCCATCAGTGCTCAGAACATCAAACCTAGTTTTGATGAGTTGGAAAAATTTCGTAAACCGGGTGAGAGTGGAGATGGTGATGTTGCTAGTTTGTCAACTTTGTTTGCAAACAGGAAGAAAGGGCACTTTATGAAAGGTGATGCAATTATTGTTGTCAAGGGTGATTTAAAGAACTTGAAGGGGAAGGTGGAGAAAGTTGATGAAGATAATGTTCATATAAGACCAGAAATGGAGGGACTTCCAGTAAGTATGAAGGAAAATTAACTGGTCATGGTTGTATAGTCTGCCAGTTTTGCATGTTGATGATTGATAATTAATTGGTCACCTCTTCATTTTGTCAGAAAACTATTGCTGTAAATGAAAAGGAACTTTGTAAATATTTTGAGCCTGGAAACCACGTTAAGGTTGTTTCTGGTGCTCAAGAAGGGGCTACGGGCATGGTTGTGAAGGTGGAGCAGCATGTCTTGATCTTAATATCTGATACAACAAAAGAGCATGTGAGTTTTAGTCTGTATATGAGATTTGCTGAAAGATTTGTTAATTTCTATTTTCTAATTATATATAGTTCAGAAATGACATAAAAATATCTTCTCTTTAGATCCGTGTATTTGCAGATGATGTTGTAGAAAGTTCAGAAGTAACGACTGGAGTTACTAGAATTGGGGACTATGAACTTCGTGATCTTGTATTGCTAGAGTAAGCCTTTTCTGTTGCCCGAGATTATGGCATTACCATGTTGTCTCTATGATATGGTTCAAAGTTTTCTCACTTCTATTTAATATGGTGCAGTAATATGAGCTTTGGTGTGATAATCCGTGTAGAAAGTGAAGCATTTCATGTCAGTGCCTTAAGGATTCAATTTTTTTTATTATTATAATTTTGAGATGTTTGTCATTATATTAATTGCTGTTGCTATTTTAGGTTCTGAAGGGGATTCCTGACAGACACGAAGTAGTTCTTGTTAAATTAAGAGAGATCAAATGCAAGATAGATAAGAAAATAAGCGTGCAGGATAGATTTAAGAATACAGTTTCATCAAAGGATGTTGTCCGGATTGTTGATGGTTCCAGCAAAGTGAGATTCTGTCTTTTGGCTAGATTTAGCTTTGAAAGATAATATTTTTCATATTTATTTATTTGTTTAATTTATTTAATTTTGGCTAGGGGAAACAAGGTCCCGTGGAACACATATATAGAGGAGTCTTGTTCATCTTTGATCGCCATCATCTTGAACATGCGGGCTTTATATGTGCTAAGGCCCAATCATGTGTGGTAGTGGGAGGTTCACGCTCCAGTGGTGACAGAAATGTAACCAATTTTCCTATTTTAATTTTTGTGAAAGTTTTGTTTTAGGATTTAGCATTGTGATGGTGTTTTACATATTTCATTCCTTTCTTTCTTTAGGGTGATGCCTACTCAAGATTTCCCACTCTTAGAAGCCCTAGTCGTATTCCACCATCTCCAAGGAGGTTTCCTCGAGGAGGGCCAATGGATTGTATGTCTAATTTTTTTTCATGTATTATATGGAACTAGTCTATCATTTTGTTGTACATTTCCTTAAGTAACTTGTCTGATGTTAATTTATCTGGATGTGGTATAGCTGGAGGGAGACATAGGGGTGGGAGGGGGCATGATGGTTTGGCAGGTACAACTGTTAAAGTACGTCAGGGTCCCTATAAAGGTTACCGTGGGCGTGTTATAGATGATAAAGGTGCATCAGTTCGTGTTGAGCTGGAATCTCAAATGAAGGTTGTAACAGGTACGTCTAAGTGGAGAAAACACATGTATTGCAAGTATTTTGGTATTTGCATGGTCGCTGACTTGGTGATTTGCAGTTGACCGCAACCATATATCTGACAATGTGGCTATAACTCCATATCGGTAAGTTATATATGTACATATAATTTGTGAGTCCAAGTATGCATTAGAAGATGTTCAACCATCTGACTTTTATGTGTTCTTCTAGTGATACATCTCGCTACGGAATGGGAAGTGAAACCCCAATGCATCCTTCTCGGACTCCCTTACATCCATATATGACTCCAATGAGAGATCCTGGAGGTTTGATTTTATTATATGGATTTTCATTTAATTTATTTTGTAGGATTAACACTCTCTAGCCTGTTTTTTTGACCTATTGTTATAATTGGTAATTGATAAATGTACTGCTATTCATAGCAACACCAATTCATGATGGAATGAGGACACCTATGCGTGACCGAGCATGGAATCCTTACACTCCAATGAGTCCTCCAAGGTTTGTCCAATTAATGTTGTTCCTTGTTGATTTTCATATACACTGTTCTCTGTTTTACATAGTTTCTGCTTCAATAAAAAGATTTCTTCCTTCCAATTTGTATATGGGGACATTTTTTTGATGTATTTTATCTAACAGGATAAGGTAAAAAAATGTCTTAGTTAATCAACTTCCATGTAGACATTTAATGTCACAAATGGAAGCAATTAGAACTAGAAGGGGTTTATAAGGAATTTTGTAGTTAAAACATTGTTACCTCTGTACAGTCTGTGGCGCTATTTAGTTAGTATCTTTATGTGATGTATGAATTCTGATGGTGAAAATAAAATCAGGGACAACTGGGAAGATGGAAATCCAGGCTCTTGGGGAGCAAGTCCACAGTATCAGGTCAGGAGATTTAGCAGACTTGAGATACTATATGTATGCAACTTCATATTAGGAACTATGTTTATTTTCCTTTCCCATTTCGATCTTTTCAGCCTGGAAGTCCTCCATCAAGACCATATGAAGCCCCGACTCCTGGTGCTGGATGGGCTAGTACACCTGGTGGAAATTATAGTGAAGCTGGAACGCCTCGGGACAGTTCTGCCTATGGTATCGCTACATCTTACCCGTTCAAAACAAATTGTATATATCTATTTTTTATTTTTATGCTAATACTCTATTCTGGGGATGGGGGTTGTATTTTTCACAGCCAATGCTCCAAGCCCGTATTTACCATCAACACCTGGTGGGCAGCCTATGACACCAAGTTCAGCATCTTATCTTCCGGGCACTCCTGGAGGACAGCCTATGACTCCAGGCACTGGTGGTATGGACATGATGTCTCCAGTTTTAGGTAAGTTTGTTTTGTCAATCTTATGATAGAGAAGTTTATTATGTATATTTTATTTTGGCTTATCTATTCAGTTGTGTATTTGATTTCATAATCAAACTGATATACCTAATTTTCTTCATCTATGAATAGTAAAATAACTCATGAGTTTGGTCTTTCAAATGAAGGACGACTAGTGCTAGGTGTCTAGTGTGTCTCAATGATTTACTTTCGTAATTGTTATTCTACACTTGTTATGTTGCATATACTATGAAGATAATTATTACTCCGCACATCGTATTTGTGTTGTCATTGTGTTTCCTCATCTCATTTGATACTCAAAGATGGTGTGGTTATTTTGTCTTTGTCATATTTGTTTAAGATGGTTTTTGGTTCAATTATTTGCATTTCTATTGCGATGGTTTTAGTTCAAAGGTCATCTTTTATCGTGTCTACCACGGAGACATCCTCGCGAGGATAATTGTTAAACCTTACTACTTTGTACCGAGAATAATAACCCTGGAATTGTTACTTGTACTAATTCAATTGGATCATCCTTAAAAATTTAAAATGTACATTTCATGCTAGTTTTTACCAATTTGCTGGTTTAATTTTTTGTAGGTGGGGACAATGAAGGCCCATGGTTTATACCAGATATATTAGTCAATGTACACAGGGCCGGAGACGAATCTGTTGGAGTTATAAGAGAGGTTCTTCCGGTATGGTTCTTGTACATGTGCTTTAGATTTGTACGATCTTCAAGTAGTGAATATATGCCAAACTAAATCTTTTGAAGCTGTATTTTCGTTCCAATTGCTTGGTTTCCGTCTAATGATCTCATTGACGCTAGCATCTTTTTGTTTCTTCAGGATGGTTCGTACAAGGTAGCTCTTGGATCTAGTGGTAATGGTGAAACGATTACAGCCCTTCCTAATGAAATGGAGGCTGTGGTACCAAGAAAATCAGACAAAATAAAGATTATGGGTGGGGTATTACGTGGTGCCACTGGGAAGTTGATTGGTGTAGATGGTACTGATGGAATTGTAAAGGTAGATGACACGTTGGATGTCAAGATTTTAGACTTGGTTCTTTTGGCAAAATTAGCTCAATCATGACAAGGTTATGTAGAGATAGTACTTAATGTCATTTTTTTACTGTTGTGAGAGCTTTCGCCTGTGTGTCTATATAAATATGCTCCCTGCAGTGCTCAATTTCAACTTGGTTAGCTTAATATGTTAAAATCCCACTACGCAAGGATATTTACTTCTACCAAATACTAGTTTCTCCCTTAATATTAGGGAAACTGAAAAATAAAAAAACAGGGATGGTATCTTTTAGGTATCACTAACTAGAATCGATGTACCAGAACATATTTGGAAATGTCGATGCAGAAAAATATTTTTCACAAGCTTTAATTTTGTCATTCCTGCATGACGTGATGAACTCGTTGAGATATTTGACTGTCAAAAAGTGAAAATAAAATATTTATTTATCTTTATGTAAATTTTTAAAATGAAATATTTTTAAATCGCTTTTACGCATAATCTACTTATTAAATGTGATTATGTTATAACACAATTGATTAGATCATAATCATAGCAATTATAATATAATATATTAATAATAAAAGACTCTTTTAAATAATTAATAATAAAGTCATAAAAAATTATCTATAACAATATATTATTG
>Ga0123341_1006731_pt1 | contig 10412 bp, 4 predicted proteins | sample Turbeapinknodule_FD_89959 | JGI IMG/M metagenome (GOLD analysis project Ga0123341, IMG submission 89959) | Root nodule microbial communities of legume samples collected from Mexico - Turtle bean Mexico pink nodule | ecosystem: Host-associated > Plants > Roots > Nodule | place: Mexico: Nepantla...
TAAAAATATTATTTAATAAATTTTGGACAAGTACATACAAGTATATATGATATGAAAGTGTTTAAATATTTTATTTCAAAAATAGGATGAGTATAATCAAACTCACACTCTTTCCATTGACACCATAGTTAGAGATGATTTCTTTAACCCCACTTAATCTTTTTTTTAATTGTTTATGAAACAAAAATTAATTGCACAACATGTTCTCTAGTTTACATATAAAATTACAAGTGTAAAAATAGGTTCAAACACATGAGCCAACCTGACTCACCATGGATTTGAGATATGTTTGATTGGAAAACCTTGGATATGAGATATGTTTGATTGGAAAAGATATTGTTTTTTTTAATATGGACCAAACTAAACTTAATGCACTTAATTTGCGGGTTAAATGTATCTGAGTGTGGTTGGAGGTGGGTTGACCAGAACTCACCACCAACAACCTTTATCATTTTTCATTATAATGATTTACTACTTCTAATTATGTAAGTTCACTTTGGTCTTTTTTAAGACCAAAATGTTATCAACAATGTTTGAATGGTTTAGATAGTCAATTTATTTGTTTGTCCAATTAAATAGATTGACACTTTGATTTTCATTTAGGATTTATTTATAATATCCCTTTATGTTTCAAAGTTTAACAAATCATTTGTTTGGTTTTGATTTTATGCTTAAACAACAAAGTGTTAAAACACAATCTTTTTAAGCATAAGATCATGTCTGACACAAATGTTTAGTTTCGTCCAATAGACACAGAACGCAAGTTCTTTGTTTGAACATATGTAAGCGTGTATACTTAGTCTGATAAGTTTTTGCTTGTACAAACAATAAGTATACTTCGTCCAACCGATGCAAGCCTTGAGTATATCATGGTATACATCAAACTTATGAATTTTACTTTAGGCTTGCAGGGAATGCTCGTTTCTTCATTCTTTCAAGAGGATCTCACAACATTTGTTAACATGAAGATCCATTAAAGAATGTGTTGAAAGTTGTTCCATGCAAACAACTTTCTGGATAAGGCAGGATGTCAGTGTTGCAGAGTCAACCAACTATGTTAGACCCTACATTTTAATCAAAGGAGGAAAGAAATTATTTGTCTAAACCTGTTTATCTCTATTGTGCTCTAAAGGTGTTGCAAAAGCAGTTAAACACGGGTAATACACGGGTAATGCTAAAGTCAAATGCATTTAATGTGTCTCAAAACTTTAAGCATGGCTAGAGACAAAAAAAAAACAATAATAGAAGAAAATCGTCCAAACAATTTAAAAGAATTTGCAACAAGAACAAAATTGTAAATATTAAACATCCTTAAATTTTATTTGTGAATAAAAAGCATTGTCTAGATAAATGTATAATATTTTTATCAATAATAAGACATAACTTTTCTTTATAATTAAATGTTCAAACAATATCCAATAATTTATGTATTTCAATTAGTATTATTTTAAAATATTTCATTTATCTTAAACGTATAGAATAAATAAGGTATATATATTCACCAAAAATACGCATGTATATTCATTTAGTAACGCGTCAATTTGTAGGATTCCTTTTCTTCCAAATGTGAACTAAATACTCTATAAAATCTTAAAATGTTTTTGTGTATTTATTATAAAATGTTCTACTTTCACACGTTTTATAGATAATCTTACTCAAATTTCCAAATCCTATCATAAACAATTGCTTGTTGAAAAGATGTGGATTCTCATCCTTTCTCCAAACTGAGGTACTAGAATCATTCAATCCTTTCAATCAATAATTTAATATAAATAAGCTAGTGTGTGCCTTAATTTCGCATTAGGGTTGAAGTTAGAGAAGAGTGAAAAGACACAGTTGCCACTACATTGGTTGCCGAAATATGTGAATCCCACAAGTGGACATTCTTTGCAGTTTGGACCGTCCATGATGGGTATCTATGTCATTGTGTGATCATAGTTTCGTGTGGCCAATGTCTTCGGTCTGAGACAGACAGGTTTCAGTGAATTCCAAGAAGTTTCGTTGATTCTAGGTGGGTTTGTTTTCCACTTGCTTACCATTTTCACTCGGTTCCAGAAGCTAAGATTGTCATCATGATTATCATAAATAGATGAATAAATAAATGGACATCTTTAGACCATACCAAATGTTCATAAATTCATATTATTTTTTATTAGGGTTACTCCATTGCTCCTAACTTATCACAATTCTTAATTCATTGGAACCTTTAAACTTAAAAGTCTTGTTATCTTTTCCTTCCTTTGTCCACATCTATATTTATTATTATTAGATTTGATTGGTTGTGCATATCAATTCTCAAGTACCTTCTTAGTATATCTTTTGTCTATCTGATTCGTTGCTATTCCACCAATCTCACCTTGCTAAGGAAACATTTTTCTTTAATATATTAAGGACTCATCAATAGGTTCTCTTGCTTGCCCTTTGGGTTGCCTATAATCAATATCTCTGCTTCTTGGTCAAAAGCCTTAGCCGAGTTTTCGTATCTGTCTCCAAGAGCATCATCATCATCATCCTCATCTGCTTGAAGTTTCACTAGGTACCCTTTATCTTTTGTTTGATTTCTACCTCTAGAATCTTGTTCATGTGGTTCACTTTTTGTAAATTGGGTGGCTCTTAATAAGGGGTATCGGTTACAATTCTTGTGTTTAATTGTTGGTTGAATTAAACCAAGAGTAGAGGAAAAAATGTCCTTACTTTATAGTTTCTGAATTCAGTGTTTTTTCAGGGACTATTTAACTTTTCCTATCATGGGTTGGTTCTCCAAAAATATTCTTTTTCTTCTTCATCTTTTTCTGTTTCTGCATTTGCAACAAAGGTGGATTTTGGAAGGGAGTTTTGTTGTCTTAAAATAACGTTGTTTCGTCGCAGTGGATCCTTTAACCCCTTAATTTCTCATATGAAAAACACAAAGTGATTGGTTGACTAACTGTTCTTGAAAGTCTCATGCTTTTTAAATCAAAATTTGTGTTCCAACCAAGGTACTCCTTTCTTGTGCTTTCTAGTTATTTGAAAAGGCAAATATTTTGTCAATCTCTGTATGAGTCCTCGTTTTTTAGTGCCAGATAAGATGAATGTCTGAAAAATCATCCATCAATGCAAAAACTTTTGTTTCCTGTGTATTTCCATTTGATTTCAAGAATGCGTTTGGTTATGTTGATTGGATTTAATCCTGTTAGCATCTGCTTTCATTTCACCAGATTGTACACAAGGGTTTAAACGAGTCTACATCTATTTTTCTCTTCCAAATACTCTGTGTTGCTTGATAAATAGTATCTCTCAAGATTGTCTTTCAACACCTGAATAGCATCGAGTGATTCATGTAGGCGACCTCGTCTTATGATAAGGTTTTTGTTGTTGTTGTTCTCGTCGTCCCAAATATTGTGACTGAAACCACTCTATTAAGAATGAAATTCTTTGCTATGCTGGGTGAAGTTTTATCTGCATATAAATTTATGTGGTCAAAGCCAATAACTAAATTTTGTTATTAAGTTGCTTCATATGTTTATAAATGTTTTCTAATGTTGTCTCTTCCCTTTTGTTTCACCAATCTCAGCAAAGATATCCTAGAAGGTTCAACAAGATTTCATCAGTGAGCATCGTTTTACTATTTCTCAAGGTAGGAAAAGGGAGAAAAACATAAAGCCCAGTATTGATTGCAGATTTTATAGCATCTTTCTGACTTATCTTTGTGATGTTTTGGTTGCAGACTTAAATTTTGTATGTGCTGAGTGAATAAAAGGAGAATATGTCATTGGTTATATCTACGGAGTTGGCTGATACATCGTATGGGAATGCCAAGCTCTACACACTAAAGGGAACTGATGTTACACCTGATCTGTCCTCCCACAATTTTGTTCCAGATAAGCACAGAAACATGTATATCACAGATTCTTACTCCAGTGAGAATTATGAAAAGTACTTCCGTTATTCACCATCAGAAGAACTGATAGAACCGTCTAGTTCCAGCATATCAGGAAATTCAGTTCACCCTGATGGTGCCTCTTCTTACCTGCTCAGAGCTAGTTCAGGAGCTTCTGTGATTGTTAATAACCCATTTGACACTCGTATCCTGTCTACAAGGCGTCGCAATGCCTATCAGTCCAATTTTGAATCAGATTTCGTGGAAAATAGGAGCCCTGATAGCCTTGACTTTGATGGTGAAATGAGATTAAAACTACAAGAATTGGAGAGGGTTTTGTTTTCTGATGAAGAAGAGGAGGAGGAAGATATATTTGAGACTGTCCAAAGCATGGAGATTGATCCTGACTTGGCCGAGTGGGCCAATCCGCTTCAAGATATGCTACTTCATGACTCACCAAAGGAGTCCTCATCCTCAGATTCTTCCAATATTAGCAGCATAAGTAGCACTACCAAAGAAACTTCACAAAACTCTTCCCAGACCCCCAAACAATTACTCTGTGATTGTGCTAGAGCACTTTCAGAAGGAAACGAAGAGCAAGCCACATCTATGATAAACAATCTCAGGCAAATGGTCTCAATTCAGGGGGAACCTTCTCAAAGAATTGCAGCCTACATGGTGGAAGGGCTTGTAGCTCGTGTTGCTTCATCTGGAAAATGCATCTATCAAGCATTGAGATGCAAAGAACCTCCTTCTTCAGATCGCCTGGCAGCTATGCAGATCCTATTTGAGGTCTGCCCGTGTTTTAAATTCGGATACATTGCTGCAAATGGCGCCATAGCTGAGGCTGTTAGAGATGAAAAGAAGGTTCACATAATAGACTTTGACATCAGCCAAGGAACTCAGTACATAACTCTAATACAAACACTTGCATCAATGCCAGGTAGACCACATCATGTGAGATTAACTGGGGTGGATGATCCTGAGACTGTGCAGCGCTCCATTGGTGGCATGAGCATCATAGGACAAAGGCTTGAAAAGCTGGCAGAGGAACTTGGATTGCCATTTGAGTTTCAAGCAGTGGCTTCAAAGACCTCAATTGTCTCACCATCAATGCTCAACTGTCGTCCGGGTGAAGCACTTGTGGTGAACTTTGCATTCCAGCTTCATCACATGCGTGATGAAACTGTATCCACAGTGAACGAGAGAGACCAACTTCTTCGCATGGTTAAGTGCTTGAATCCAAAACTTGTGACAATTGTGGAGCAGGACATGAACACCAACACCTCCCCTTTTCTCCAAAGATTTGTTGAAGCATACAATTACTACTCTGCTGTGTTTGACACACTTGATGCAACTCTACCAAGGGAGAGCCAGGACAGGATGAATGTTGAAAGGCAATGCTTGGCAAAGGACATTGTCAACATTGTGGCTTGTGAGGGGGAGGATCGAATAGAACGGTATGAAGTCGCCGGAAAGTGGAGGGCAAGGTTGACAATGGCTGGCTTCACTCCATCCCCAATGAGCACAAATGTGAGAGAAGCAATTAGGAAACTGATTATTAAGCAGTACTGTGACAGGTTCAAGATAAAGGAGGAAATGGGAGCACTTCATTTTGGGTGGGAAGACAAAAACTTAATTGTTGCTTCAGCATGGAAGTGACCCACATAAATTCTTTATTGCATGAGACTCATTGTAGTGTTGATGTATTATTTGCTTGTTTAGTCTGTATCTATATGTTTATGCTTGGTTCAAACTCTGATGTATACTACTAACGTGCAGCTTATGCTGATACAAACTTTGGATGAAGGTAAATGGGGATTTCACACATGAAACAATTATCAATGCTCAGGCTTCTATTCAAATAATTTCTAGTTAGATATCCGGTTAAAGCTAGTCTTTGTTCATGGTAATTAATTGATTTTAACAAAGTTCATACCAAATTCTGCTTTTATTCAGTTTTCCTAAAGTTTTTTCTGTCATATTCCTGCTACTCCCACGCAAAACTTTGAGTAACTATAAAGATAGGAAGAATGATATTTTATCGAAAGTCACTAGTTAGTTTATTAGTGTAATTTGATCAGTTATAATTTGCTGCAGATTGTTTAAATAATTATTTAAATATTTAAAAATACTATTTTTATGATTTTTTTACTTTTATTATTCAATTACTAAACTGAATTATGTATTTTATTATTATAATAAGTTTGAATGTTCAAGTTTTTTGATAATATTGATTATTCCTAAAATTTCAAGTTTATGACATTTTTTATTCAATAAAACATTATTAATCAAGTAATTAAGTAAACTACCTATTCAAATGTTTAATTTATTAATCACTGATAATTAAATGAATAATTTTAAGCAGAAGCAGAATTTGGGGCACTTTCATATTTTGACCTTATTTTTAAGTCATATACAGTCCTAACTTTATTTAAGTTCCCAGCCTTTCTAAGTTGACAAAATTAATCGAAAGCTTATGCATATTGGACTTGTGGGTTAGCTTCCTTTTTTCAAGCAAATGTTAATCAGCCAGGATCACGTTGGATTTAGGACTATTTCTTCATCCACCTTTTTCTCCAACCTCCATAAATTTTCGTATTTAAAAAAATGTTCTTATGTAATATTTTGGATTACGTAATCTGTAAGTCATTTTTTAAATTTATAATTAGTTTTTGGATTATATAATCCAGAAGTCTTTTATCATATGTATAATTAGTTTCTGGATTACATAATCTGAAAATTTTTTCTAGCTTCTGAATTATGTAATCCAAAAACTTTTTTTCAAATGTGTCCGGATTACATAATCCAGAAGCTACTATCAAATCCAGACTTTTGGATTATATAATCCGGAATATGATATAATTCAAAGTATGGAGGTGACACAAAAAGAATAAAAATATATTTTCATATTTTGTAGGGGTGCCAGAAGAACATATGGAGGTGCAGGAAGAAACAATCTGGATTTAGATTAGTAAGTTAAGTTTTCATGGACATGTGGATAGCATATATTGAGCCCTAATAAATGCTCTGATTGTTCCCATATCATTAAGTGAGCCCTAATAAATGCTCTGATTGTTCCCATATTATCAATTGGTTATGGAAATTATTTTTATTTCACAATTTTTCAAATAACTTATAACTTTTAAGAGAAAACAATAAATTAAACATGGTTAGAATGACTTCAAATATAATCTCAAAGTCAATTATGAGTTTTTATTATTAACGAGCAAGGAACACGTTACTTAAGAAATCAACACATAACATTTAAGTCTAAGAAATCAAGATACTATATTTAATCCAGAACTTTAAGATAATATATTTGTGTGTCTTTTAAGACCTTTTAGCACCTTCTATTTTCCCAATTGAGTTACAAGTCACTCAATGGTGTTTTCCTCTCAATCTTGCACACTAGGGTTGTGCCTCAAGCCTCCTAAATAACCTAATTTGCTTGGGTGCTAATGGGCTCGTTTGGCGAGTAAAACATAAAAACGCCCAATGTTACTGGCGCTATCTCACTCAAGCGAGATTCTACTCACTTGAACAAGATCCACTAGTGGCATCTTATCATTTTACGAATTTGGGCAGCTTTGGTGAGTGTTGATGCATTCCAACTTTCTCTTTTTAACTTTGTATATTTTCCTTTTTCTCAATTGTCTCCATTCTTCCCCAGAATCCTAAAATTAACACAAATTTAAGAATAATAAATCGTTCTTATTCAAATTAAAATCATAAAATTTGTAAAAATGTATAAATTCATAAATTAGGGGTTATTTTATACTTATTTTAGCAATTAATACTCATAAGTACTTATATTTTAATATGAAATATTATTGAAATTTGGCACTTATCAGAAAGTTACTGACATCAATAAATATACATTTTATAAATTAATTTTAATTAATATAAGACTTAATTGTTGCTAATATTGTTTCAACTTGTAAGACTCACAAATCTGCAAGTCATTTTTCCTTGTTGATCTTTTGTTGTTCTTTTGTGTTCATTGCATAAGAAAAAAACTATCACCTTAGCAATTAGGAATACATTAGACATATAAGTTTTCTTATTATTGCATTTCATTTGTTATATAGTTAAATATTAACAAATTTAATGATTACTAACATGTAATGTTCACATCAATTGAAGAGCCAAAAGTGGTATTAAGTAATGAGGCACATATATACTATATATATATACACAAATATTAGTGCCCCATTGAGGAGGTAATATATGTTAGGAAAAAATAATAACTTCATTAAATCAAGATTAGTGTTGGATTGACTTTCAAATCTTTTTCACAAAAGTCTCCTTTCTTGAAATTCTTTTAAAACTTCTTTAACATAGAAAATCTGAATGCAATTATAAGTGAAAGCAAGATTGTCACAAGAAATGGTTGAGGCACAAATACAAAGACAAAGGCAAAGAAAGATTCAATATTATCCTACATCCAGTCTTAATAATTCAACTAAAGAATTGTTGGTTTCACTAACTTTTAAAGTTAATACAAAAAGAATTAACTTCTAAACAACTTCAATGGGATATACACTACAATATGATATCATCCTCTATTAACTCTTGAACAAAAAGAATGTATAACATCAACTCTTGACACACCTCAAGAGGATCTCAACCTTTATCAACTCTTTATCACCCAAGAGGATATATGTCTTATCAACTCTTGTTTACAACAAAAAACATTGATACCAAGAGGATATTAGCCCTAACAACTCTTACAATCCAATAGGATATATACCAATGTTAATCGATTAAATAACTAAAACAAGTTTTCACAACTCTCTAATTTAATTGATTAAAAACGTATAATCAATTATTTTATTCTTAACCTCTTCAAGAAAAGATTAATCGACTAAACAAGAATGTAATCAATTATAAGCTTTATAAAACTTTAAAAAAAATCATATTTCAAAAATATTTTAATTCATTTTGAAAGTGGTTGTGTGCTTTTAATGTACACATTGTGTGAAAGACTCAAACAACTTTACAATAAAAGTCAAGACACTCTGAGCACATCTTCAACATCTTAATGTTCAATCTTCAACTTCAAAACAACATCAATGTTTGAGCATCTTTAAGTCCTCAAATCTAACAATATACACTTAACTTGAATACCTTAAATATATAAATGTTTATTTCATCTTTTATTAATCAAATAAATATTTGATTTGTATAAATTGAATGACATATCCCATTGAAGGATGAAGTGCTACAATAGATTCAGAAACAATAAACATAATGTTTCTAAGTGTTTGTTGTAAATCATCATGTTAGGATCAATAACTTTGTATAATTAATAATTATTATGTGGTTGAACAGACTAACTTTTAGTAAAATTTATAATTTTATCTACTACATCATTAAGATTATATTCCAAATATTTGTGTGAGAATTTTTTTTTATATATGTTGAGAAGTGATTAAGTTAAATATATATATTTTTCAAAATCTCATTTTTCTATATTGGTTGAAACTATAACGGTGATAGAAATGTTGCTTTTAACGTGGGTTAGAGTCTTAACCAACGTAAAAAAAGTAAGACAGAATGGTGTACATAACATCTTTTAAAGTTGTTCTATTACGAATATTTAAAAATGACATAGAAAATGAACTTTTTTTATAACAATTATTTAATTAACAGATTTTTTTTTTATATTAATTGTCTGTGGGTTATAGAATTCACATAGAAAATCTAGACTTTTTTTTATATTATGTGTATATATGTCGATAAAAGAATTACATAAAAAAATTCATTTTTATCATTACAAAAAATTCTTCCTACACTGGTGTCTAGTGTATAAATATTATATTTTATCTATTGATATATTTATACTACACTGGTGTCAATTGTATAAATATTATATTTTATCTATTGATATATTTATACACTTTGCTTATATAATACTTGTTGAAACAAATTAACGTATCAACTAATCCATGTTAGAGGCTCTAACAAATTATATAATACTTGTTTAAGATAAATCTAAACCTACCTCTAACAAAGATTAATAACATGAAAGAGGAAGAAAAAAAAAAGGCTCTACATAATTGAAAAGGTTAACCATGCAAAAGGTTACTCTAATCTATTAAAAAAAACATCTAAAAAACCTCAAAGTTTTATCTATTAAAAATGGCAAATTTACCTATAGCGTTGTCTACAATTTCCAGTGTAATATATAAAGGAGGCCTTTGAGGATTAGAAGGTAAGAAGTAAAAAAAAAAACATCAATGGTGAAAAGACAAAGTTAAAACCACTTTGATATTTGTTACTGAATCCTTCTAAGTAGAAAAGGTAAAGATGAATGAACAAGTCCTAGGTACTTTGTAACTTCTATGATCATTTGAAAAAGTTTTCAAAAGTTGAATTAAGTTTTCATTTCAACACTAACACACATTTATGGGTGTTTCTTCCTGCACCCCACATTTTTCTTCCTGCACCCCCACAGTCTTGTGCAAAGACAAAATTGCCCTTTAAAATTTTTGAAATTACAAAATTACCCTTGATGTAATAAAACCCTAAAAAGTTAAAATGATGGTCA